>Ga0257124_1000718_pt1 | contig 32197 bp, 29 predicted proteins | sample SI106_150metaG_FD_190154 | JGI IMG/M metagenome (GOLD analysis project Ga0257124, IMG submission 190154) | Marine microbial communities from Saanich Inlet, British Columbia, Canada - SI106_150 | ecosystem: Environmental > Aquatic > Marine > Inlet | place: Canada: British Columbia | collected...
GACTTTCCCGCAAAAAAGGCCAGATAGCTCAGTTGGTAGAGCAACGGACTGAAAATCCGTGTGTCGGTGGTTCAATTCCACCTCTGGCCACCACACTATAGTCAATAATATCAGTATTTAATCCATATATAAGTCAATTAATATAGGTACCTTATTTAAGTTCTACAAGGTTCTACAAGCCATATATTGGCCTTTTAAACTGCCTCCAGGTTCTACATTAGTTCTACAAAATTAGACCCTACCACCCCCTATAGGGGGTACCCCCCTACTTCGTTATTTAAAGATAGACACAATCCCCAATAAAATTAAGCCTACTCTGAACAACCTTGAAAAACAATACAGATGTTGTTATATATAGGCTTCTCCTAAAACAGCCACTATTGAACCCATGAGACTAATACTACTCATCTTAGTTTTTGTTTCATCAATCCTACTTGCAAGCACAACTGCATCTGCTGGCATCTCCACTAAAAAGCACGACATCCTGAAGCTCATAGGCCCACTGAAGCTTCCAACGGCAAGTTTGCCTGGGTTGAGATTAATGGAGAAGACTATGGCCGGACTAGAGAAGGTAGGAATGTTGGTAAGTACAAAATTGTGAAGGTTGAAATGGGCAAAGTAATAGTTGATTCATACTAAAAGAGAACAAATGCCAAAAATACTTGTAACTCGACGAACATTTTCAGCAGCAGCAGCCGCGTTGCGAGCTAGCGGCGCTGATGTCGTTATTTGGGAAGACTCTGAATCGCCGTCACAAGAGGATCTGATCAAAGCTGTTGCCGATGTGAATGGTCTCTATGCCCACATCACGAATCAAGTAAATGCTGAAGTGATGGATGCCGCACCAAACCTCAAGGTGATCGCTGAGTTCGGTGTTGGCTACGACAATATAGACATTAAAGCTGCCAACGAACGTGGCATTGCGGTTTGCAACACTCCAGGCATTCTATCGGAGAGCACGGCTGACGAAGCATTCGCACTGCTTGCGTCAATGGCCCGCCGGATCAACAATCTTTCGGCGATGGTCAAGCGAGGAGAATGGGGTGATTTCGACCCGCTTGGCTACCTTGCCAATGACATTCACCATAAGACCATCGGAATTGTTGGTATGGGTAAAATCGGTTCTGAAATGGCCAAACGTGCCAAAGGATTCAGTATGAATGTGCTGTACTTCAACCGCAATAAGCGGGATGAAGAGTTCGGCGCCAGTTACGTGGATTCGCTAGAGGAATTGCTAGAACGCTCTGACTACGTCTCACTGCATAATCCGCTTACTCCAGAGACCATGAATATGATGAGTACACTTCAGTTCAAGCTGATGAAAAAATCAGCTATTTTGATCAACACGACTCGTGGTGCGGTGGTCGATCAGGATGCTTTGTACGTGGCACTTAACTCAGGCGAGCTCGCTGGGGCTGCGCTGGACGTTACTGTTCCTGAGCCAATTCCTGCCGACCATCCATTGTTGACACTCGACAACTGCCTCATAATGCCGCACGTAGCAAGCGCCACGGTTGACACACGCATGAAGATGGCGATGATGTCGGTTGAGAATGTTCTAGCCTGTGTGTCAGGCGATTGGCCGCCGTACTGCGTAAATCAAGCTGCGATCGCAGGCAACGCTCGAATAAAGAGTTAAGTTGTCGGCATCGACAGAGCTGATCGCAAAATATGTTCCCTGTTCGTAGGTGACTTCTGGAGCTTCATCAGGCAGGAGATACATGAACTTGAGGAGTGAGGGGGAGATGAGGCTCAGTATTCAGTCTCCAGGGAAGCTTGCTGGCCCAGCCCATTGATACATAAAGTAGTTAGACTCATTTATGCCTAGATGTTTCCTCAGATGTCTGGACAGTCAATAATTCATTGACTTAGGGGCTAGTATTTCCTATTTTTTGTCTATACTACACTTAAGTACTGAGGAAAGCGAAAAAGGAGTATATATGCCTCGACAAATCGTATTCACAACCCTAGCCGCCAAGTCACCTGAAGCATACAGCCAGTCTGTGAAGTTTGCTGGATCGGTAGCACTCGTCTTGAAGAAATGCACAAGTTGGTTTAACCAAAATTTTCAACGTAGGAAAAGGAGATGATATTGTGAAGCAAGAAATCTTCGCACCTGAAGAAGTTGGTATGAGCTCGAAACGTTTGGAGCGTATCCGACCTATTATGCAGGGTTATGTGGATCAAAAAAAAATCGCCGGCCTTGGCACAATGATAGCCCGTAAAGGTAAAGTGGTTCATTTCGAACAAGTTGGCCAGCTGGATAAAGAGTCAAATAAGTCCATGTCTGATGATACTATTTTTCGTATTTATTCGATGACCAAACCGATCATCTGCGTTGCCTTAATGACCCTGTATGAGCAAGGTAAATTTCATCTTACTGATCCTGTTGCCAAATTTATTCCAGCTTTTGATTATTTAAAAGTTCTAGCATGTGATAAAACTGGTGAACCAAAAGAAGTTGATTTGGCCCGCCCGCCTACAGTACGTAGTTTATTGACCCACACATCTGGTTTAAGCTACGATTTTTTAGAAGATTATCCTGTTGCTGAATTATATCGTCAAGCTGGAATTTTAAATAACGCTAAGCGTACTTTGGAAGAATTGGTAAACGAATTAAGTCGTCTGCCACTTGCTTTTCAACCAGATTCCAGATGGCATTATAGTCTTGGCATTGATGTGGCTGCACGACTAATTGAAATTATTTCAGGCCAAGCGCTCGACTAGTTCTTGAAAGAGAACATACTTGATCCTCTGGGCATGGTTGACACTGGCTTTTCCGTAGCTCCTGAAGAGCAGTATCGAATCGCAATGATGTATGGTTTACCCGATTTGTGTTCCCCTAATATGAGTATGAGCAAGTTATTAGAAGCCTGGAGCAAGGGTTTCAATGAGCGGATCGATGTTTCAGCAACATATCCTGCGTCAAATTCAGTTGCTTTTGCCAGAGGAGGACATGGATTATTCTCAACTACCTGGGATTATCTGCGTTTTGCACAAATGCTGCTCAATCAGGGTGAACTGGTGGGAGTGCGCATATTAGGTAGAAAAACAGTGAACCTGCTGCATGCGAACTATCTACAGGACGATTTACTACCTTACGTAATTGCCGACCCTCCTGCCTATGGATATGGATTTGGTTTGTGTTCCAGGGTACTGATGAATGTTGCTGAATCAGAAAAGCCTGGTTCAGTAGGCGAGTTTGGGTGGGCCGGTGCCGCTAAAACCTATTACTGGGTTGATCCTCAAGAAGAAATTATTGGGATACTAATGTCTCAATCCATGATGCAATTTGAAAAACCCGAAGCAGACTTTCAAGTGTTGACCTATCAAGCGTTGATAGATTAGTATAAAGTTGTTCCTTATGTCTCACATGCCATAAATTATCTTGACACCATAGGATGCCGTGGTGCTTAAGCCAGTTTACTTGTCTAGGTTTACGTTTGCAGAGATTCGAACATTCGTTTGAAAGCTAACATTCCGGGGTCATCCAGTCCGATGGATTTTTCCCCAAAAATCCTTGCTCGTCCAATTTGACTCTGGCGACTCCGGAATTGATCCATGGTATCATTGATGGCTTGGTTGATACTGTCAAGCAAGACCTGACCCTCGGCCTGATTTTTGGATGCATCCCGGACTGCGGCGAGCACATCAAGGACAGTTTTGTCTCCAAGACTGGCCTTCCCCCGCTTTTGCATTGCCTCAAGTGCTATATCAAACAGTCCAGAGACCTCTTCCAACTCAATTCCAGTTTGCCCTTTTTTTACTTTTGCTATGGCCATCATCCCTGTAGCAAGCAGGGTTCCGTAACTGGAACCGGAGCTTTTGGTGAAAGCCTTGGCACACTGGAAAAAAGCCATACCGATGTCTTCCGGCAAAGTTTCCAAGTCCGCTAAAATCTGTCTAAAACCACGGATCATGGTTACTCCAAGGTCGCCGTCTCCTAACAGACCATCTGCGGTATTCAGTTCATCAGCTGATTGCTCCATTGCCTGAGCTAGCCGTTTGATTCCAGATTGGATTGATTCAGTGGAGATCATCCAACGGTCCAGAAGGCGCAGTGAGCTGGCGCCAGCAGAAGAACTTCCAGTTCCGCATCCAGTTCGCAGAAGGTGAAGGAGACGCCGGTCATTTCCATGGAGGTTGCATAACGTCCGACTAGTGGCATAACAATCTTAATCCCAACATCCTCAAGTCGTTGTTTCACAATGCGGAACAAAATGTAGAGTTCTTCCGGCGGCGTGGCTCCCAAACTATTGACCATAACCGACATCCTAGCTCCCGAAACGGGGTTAATATCCGCCAGCAGCATATCCACCATTTCGTTGGCAATCTCATCAGCAGTTTTGAGCTTTCCACGCCATACTCCCGGTTCACCATGAATACCCATGCCCATTTCCATATCTTCTTCGGAAATTTCAAAAGTTGGTTTACCCGCTTGGGGAACGGTACAGGAAGTCAAGGCCGCCCCCACGGAATGACAAGCATCCGCCGTTTTCTGGGCGATCCGTGTGACGTCCTCCAGATTTTTCATCTGCTCTGCGGCCGCACCGGCAATTTTGAAAGCATAGACCATCCCGGCCACCCCACGGCGTTTCTCACGTTCTTCCTTCGGAGCAGAGGCCACATCATCCGCTAAAAGAACTGTGGTTGAAGAGATGTCTTCCATTTCAAGCATCTCACCGGCCATATCGAAATTCATAACATCACCGCCATAGTTCCCGTAAAGCCGCAGAATTCCTGCTCCACCATTGGCTGCTCGCATGGCATCTGCCATCTGTTCCACTGAGGGTGAGGCGAAAACATCTCCAATTGCACAGGAATCCAAGAGACCTTTTCCGACATAACCTGTGAAGACCGGTAAATGGCCGGAACCACCACCGGTAACTATGCCAACTTTGCCGTCTGCTATTTCCGAGGTGCGAGCAATGACCCGGCCGGCCTCACCTGTCTGACGATATAAATCAGGATGTGCTAAGCAGAGTCCTTCAAGCATTTCATCCACATATTTAAATGGGTCATTCAGTATTTTTTTCATGTTCCTATTAATTAGCTGGAGTCTTCGTTACGAAAGGGATCGTCACATTAAATAATTAACCTAGTTCCTAAATATCTTTTTACGAAAGATTAAAGCCCAAACCTTCACATTTTTAGTGATAAGCTACTATAACAAATAGTGAATGTCAACAACAATAGTACCTTTAAACTTAAGCATGAAAATCTTGCTAACATCACGTCGTGTGACAATTGAGTTTGTTCGGGACACAGATAAAATAACAGTGAATAAAGCGATTCCATATATCACAGGAGGGAATCAAAGTATTGATGAAATTAAGAATATCCATCACAAAACAATATGCCAATTTTTCGTATTTCTAGTGAACCAAGACAAAAATATGGTCTTAATCAAATTAAAAATAAATAGTTAAATTATTTTATTGACAAAGAAAATAATCTTCATTATTATACTCTGCATGCTTAATGGTGAGCATATTTTCAATCCTACTTATAAGGTTAATATGAATTTGATAAAAAAATGTTTTGTATCCTTGTCAATGTTAGCATTCTTGATGCCTATGGCTTCAGTTATACTGGCAGATTCTCACAAGAAACTAACAATCGCACTTTTACCGGGCGTAGTCGACCCATTTTATTTCACGATGCATAGAGGGGCAAAGCATGCAGCGGAAGCATTGGGAGTCAACCTCCTTTTCCAGGTTCCAAAACAATGGAATGTATCTGTTCAGGTCCCAATTCTGAATGCTATCATTGCAAAGAAACCTGATGCTATTTTAATAGCACCTACAGACAAGATCCAGTTGATCGCACCTCTTCAAGCAGCAGTAGATCAGGGAATCAAGGTGATCACCGTCGATACTTTCATTGATGATGGGATGTATCAAGACGGATCAGGTCGAGGCGATTTCCCTTTATCATATATAGCATCAGATAATGTTTTAGGTGGCAGGATGGCTGCAAGAGCTCTCGCCAAATCACTTAATAACAAGGGAAAGGTTTACGTGTCGAACACTGTGCCTGGGGTTTCAACAACTGACCAGCGTGAAGAAGGTTTTAGGCTTGAGATCAAAAACTATCCCGGCATAACCCTTTTAAAAACTCAATTCAATGATGATGATGCCAACAAAGCTGCTGCTCAACTTCAAGCCGTTGTTGCCAGAAATCCAGGTTTGTCAGGAGTTTTTGGCGCGAATCTCTTTTCTGCCATCGGTGCAGCTGATGGGGTGAAAGCTATCGGCAAAGCAGGGAAAATTAAGGTTGTCGCTTTTGATGCTCCAACAAGGATCATTAATGATATTAAAAGTGGGTTAATAGATTTAGCAATAGCTCAGCATCCTGCTGAAATCGGATACTATGGTGTTGTAACAGCCTATGCAGCCCTAACTGGCCAGTCTATTCCTGTGACCATAGGAACCGGATTTACAGTCATGGATGCTTCAAATATTGACGATCCAGATATATTAAAGTTCATCTACTCCGACTAACCCATCCTTTCTGAAGCCAACATATTCAGGGGCTGGTAAGTACCAGCCCGTTCCTCCCTTCGCATTTATTAATAATGAACATTTCAACTTTTTCTGGCTCACTCCGTCGAGGAGAATGGATCCGTGACATCTGGTCATGGCTTTTTTTGTTGGTAATGGTCCTGTTTTTTGAAATCTGGGCACAGGTAATCTATTCATCATCTTTTTTGTTTAACGGTTTCAACGTTCAGAGCATTTTGATTTTTGCTACTGCTCCACTTCTTCTTGGCATAGGACAGTCACTGGTCATTATTTCAGGGGGTATCGACCTTTCCGTAGGCTTCGTCATGGGACTGAGTGCAGTTGTTTTGGCTACAGTTGTTCAGAGTTTCTCTGGAGAAGCCCATGGTTTGGCTTTAGCCATTGGGATTCTAATTACTTTTCTAGTCTGCCTCATCCCAGGATTGATTAATGGGTTGTTAGTCACCAAATTGAAAGTTCCACCCTTCATTGGGACATTGGGAATGTATGGAGTCGCTAGGGGTTCAGGTTTTATCATTGCCGATGGTATGACAGTTCCAGTAGACAATGACTGGCTTTATAAACTAGGAACTGGAAAAATTCTTGGTATACCTATTGTAGTGCTGATTGTCATTGTAGTGGTGATTATTTTTCACTTCATCCTTTCTCAAACCAAATTTGGGCAATATACCTATGCCATAGGGGGTAACAGAGAGGCCGCAATTAGATCAGGAATCAATGTTGATCGTCATATTATACTTATTTTCGTACTTTCCTCCTTTTGTGCTTTCTTAGCAGGCCTAGTTTACACAGCTAGATTCTCTGCTGGGGCTGCTCAGGCAGGTGAGCCTATGCTTCTTGATTCCATTGCTGCGGTATTTATTGGTGGGGCCAGTTTCTACGGAGGATCTGGGAAAATTATTGGAACTGTAGTAGGTGCTCTCGTGATCGCAGTTATTCAGTTTGGACTTGTTTTTGTGGATGTCGATTCCTTCTGGCAGTTCCTTGCAGTTGGCCTGGTAATTATTGTTGCTGTACTCATTGACCAATCAAAAACACAAATAACTGGCGTTGCAAATGAGTGAGAACTTACTTGAAGTAAATTCAATTACCAAACATTTTGGTGGTGTGACAGCACTTTCTGAAGTGTCTATTTGTCTAAAACGTGGAGAGGTTTTAGCTCTTGCTGGTGATAATGGAGCAGGAAAATCAACTCTTATAAAGATCATCTCAGGGGTATACCATCAAGATGATGGAGAAATGAGCTACAATGGTAATAATCTTAAAATTAGTAACCCCAAATACGCGAGAAATTTAGGAATCGAAACTATCTACCAAGATTTAGCATTAGCTGATAACCTAAATGTTGGAGCAAACATTTTCTTAGGACGAGAACCTCTATTGAATTTATTTGGTCCAGTTAATATTCTCGACCGGGAAAAGATGCTGTCAGAATCCAGACAGATATTGGAGTCACTAGATATTGAAATACCTGAAATTTCTCTCCATCAACCAGTACTCAGACTTTCAGGTGGACAGAGGCAAGCAATTGCCATCTGCCGGGCAATATACTGGAAAGCTGAGTTACTAATCATGGACGAACCTACGGCAGCACTCGGAGTGCCAGAACAACGTAAAGTAATGCAGCTGATTAGTAGACTTAGAAAACAGAATATTGCCATTATTTTAATATCACATAATCTCAACGACATCTTCGAGATTGCTGACAGGATTGCGATTCTAAGACAGGGAAGATTGGTAGGTGATCACATGATTAGTGGAATTAATAGAGAAGAAGTTGTGAGACTTATGGTGCAGGGTAATATGACATGAATTAGAATAGTATTAATTTATTGACATGTATTTTAGCCAATACACTTATTGATTATTAGGTGACAACTTATTTTTCCCATAATTAAGCAATTCTTTCCCTCTCTCCAGAGTAAATAATCATAAATTTCAAGAACTTAAATTCGTGCCTGACGAGATTCCATAATAGTGGCTGAACGTTAGGATAATAAATTCAAGAAGTATTATTAACTTCACGTTGGTCATTTTAAATACCCTGAAAGCATCATTAGAATCAGAAGTTGTTTGAATGTTCTTTTTTGAAAGAATAACATCTGTCCTGAATTTATTTTCTTGTTACCTTTGATAATTTAAATAGTGGTGATAGCTTAATATGATTAAAAAAACAAAAAAGTAGTAAAGCAACATATATCTTCCTGAAAAAATTATTTTGATCTGAAAATAATTTGAATAAACAACTTATTGAAAATATTCTAAGTAAAGCTAAAACAGCTAAAATTACTGTTATTGGTGATTTTTGTCTGGATGTCTACTGGTTTTTAAACGAGATTGCCTCAGAAAAATCCCTAGAGACAGGGTTATCTACTTGGCCAATTGATCTACAAGAATACAGTCTCGGAGGAGCAGGCAATATTGTTAATAATTTACATGCTTTAGGTTGTAAAGATTTGCTAGCTTTCGGAGTCATAGGCAATGATCTATGGGGAGAGAAATTAATGCAAAAATTAAATGAACTCAATGTCAATTCTGAAGGAATGATAATACAAGAACAGTGCTGGGATACTCCATCTTATGTGAAGCCTTATAAAGATAAGAATGAGCTTAATAGGATTGACTTTGGCAATTTCAACAAACTGGATACAGAGACATTGAATTGTTTGCTATCACTCCTGGAAAATAATTTACAAAATCAAGATATTGTTATAATTAGTCAGCAAATTGCAGGAAGTCTTTTTGTGGATGAATTTATAGAAAAGCTGTTAATATTGATCAACAAATTTTGTGATACACTTTTTATAGTTGATAGTCGTCATAATAGCGACGATTTTCCAAGTGCAATACTTAAATTAAATGACTTCACTGCTGAGAGTATGGTCGACAATACCACCCCTAAAGGCGCTGGCGTCACCAGGGAAAATGTAATCAAGACAGCAAAAACACTTTACAAAAAGTTAAAAAATACAATCTTTATTACTCGTGGAATAAATGGTTGTATTCTTGTGGATGATGGAGTAATTAAAGAAATCCCAAGCATAAAGATAACTGGAAAAATTGACACAGTGGGTGCTGGAGATAGTATGTTGGCGGGGATATGCATAGGATTAGTAAGCGGACAAGATGCTTATAATAGTGCCTGTCTAGGAAACCTTGCCGCAGCAGTTTCGATACAAAAGTTATATCAGACAGGCACTGTATCTCCTGAAGAATTACTCATGATGGCAAGTTAGCCATACTTTTTTTACCCCAGAGTCATTAAAATAAAAACGAAAGTAGTAGATGTTATCCATATTAAGCTTCAAGCTAAGATGAGCCAAATCTCATGACATTATTTGTGTGGCACATTATTTTGAAACAAACATTAAATTGAGTTGTGATAAGTATCAATTTAGTCTTTAATCTGTTTTAGTTTACACTTTTATGAATCATTATCATTTGGAGGACAGGCTTTCAGTAACTTTTCCTGTAGAGGCCTAATCTGTTTCCAAGCATCAGAATAAACATCATCATAAAACTTTTGATAGTGTTCCACCCATTCAGACTGTGGAAGTATCTCATAAGTATTGAATCGCAGTCCATTAATGGCCTCCTGAAGATTAGTGAATATTCCTGCTCCAATTCCTCCAAGAATGGCTGCTCCAAGACTGACAGTTTCTGGCATATCCATTTTAGTTAAAGCACGGTTTAAAACTGAGGCCTTGATCTTCATCAGCAGATCGTTCCGGCTTTCTCCACCAAAACAATGGATATTTTCAATTTCTGGTGCTTTCTTAAGTTGACTTATTCCTTCCACAATCATCTTTACATCAAAGGCCATACCTTCAAGCATGGAACGATAGAGCACAGTATGGTCAGTGTCAGTACCCAATCCAATAAAAGATCCTCTTGATATTTCGGCAGGATTTGGTGGTGATCCAACACGCATTTGCGGCAGGAAAAGAACACCGTTTGCACCTGGGGGAAGTCCCCATGCGTCTTTGATGAGTTCTTCATGAGAATAGCGTTGCTTTGTAAGTCTGTGAAACCACTGGACAGCACCTCCAGAAGTGAAAAGCCCGCCAAGATGATAATAATAGGGACGATCTGCTACAATAACTCCCTGTACATAACCATGGGAACCGACCGCTTTGTCATAAATAGGTTTGTCCAAGAACAATGTCACTGCTTCAGCAGTACCCATGGAATTTATAAGTGTTCCTTGATTTGTTGCACCAGCGATCAGTGCGCCAACTAAGTGGTCATGTCCTCCAGATGAAACTTTGCAGTCTGATGAAAGACCAGTGATATTTGCAGTTTCAGGAAGTACATTGCCTAGAAAAGTTCCTGATGGAACTAATGTCTGATACCAATTACAAGGAATTCCAACTTCCTTTAATAGTTCATTCTCATACTCTAGATTTTGAATGTTCAGTGCAAAAGTTCGTGAAGCGAGGCTATAATCGGTAGCTGGGACTCCGCAGAGTTTCCAAGCTATAAAATCAGCAGTATTTAACCAACGCACAGTCTTTCTGAAAGCTTCAGGAGCATTTTCACGGATCCACAGTTGTTTGCAGAGTCCAAAAATAGGGTTTATGTTGAGCCCTGTTATTCTGTAAAGCCTTTCTTCACCAATATGTTGCTTGAGCCAATTCGCTTGAGGTAGTGTTCTGCAATCATACCAAGCAATTATTGGATATACTGCATCTCCCACTGCGTCTATTGGAACTCCTGCCTCTGCAACACTAGCAACTGCAACAGAACGTATCCGTTCAGGTTTATCCACCAATGCTACAACTGACCGGATGGCATTGAGACAGGATTTAAAAAGATCTTCTGACTCGGTTGAGGCCCAACCAGGCCTAGAACATTTGACTGTAGGATCATCACTTGCCTCTGCCACCAATGTCCCATCCAATTCAAACAGTAGTGCTCTTACACGACTTGTTCCAGCATCAATACCCATCATCAAGGGCGAGTTAGTAGAAGGCATCAATTGATTTAATTGGTTAATAATTTGTAGATTTTAGTTTGAAATAATCCAATATATAAATTATTCTAAGTATGCAATTGATTATATTGCCTCTAAATATTTATTGTCTAATTAAAGTAATGTACTTGTTTAGTATAAATTATAGGAGTCCCTTCCCTGATTCATACCTAAATGACAGAATTAAGTGTCGTCATAATTATCCACAAAGTAGTCTGATTTAAGCAAAACTTCAAGAACATTAAATTATTTAGACTTTAATAACAAAATTATTGAATTACTATAAATTTAAAATTAGCTCAAGGGAAGATATATAATGGAAAAAACGCTAGACACCAAACTTGAAAAAATACGACGAGGTCAATACAAACCTGCTGATTTTATCATTGCTGATGCAAAGGATGCAGATATGGGAGGTGGTATTTTTTGTACAGGACCTCAGCTTGAAGATGCTTCCCGCCCCAGGTCTTACCCAGAATACTTGCAGGCGATGCGTGAAATGGTCTCAAGTGGTCTAGTGGATTTGATGCTGATGTCTGCTTCAGGTGCAGAAAGTTTGATAGAAGAAGGTATTTTCGAAAATTCTCCTGTATCTCCTGCAGTTCGATACAACGACACTACAGATATCTGGGGGCTTCGTCATTCGCTATATCAGCAATATCCAGCTCGAAATTTTAGAACTCTTCACCTAGACAGGCTAATTCCACTGGTAGATTTAGGGCTTTATTCCGTCACTTTTTCAAATGATATTGAAAAAGATATAGAATCCCTTGAGGGTTTAAGAAGCTTCCTAAGTGAGCTATCCGGTACTGGAATGCGCTACTTCCTGGAGGTGTTCAATCCGCAGGTTGACATTGGTATTTCTGAAGACAAACTCCCAGAATATATAAATGACTGTATCGTTCGCTGCCTTGCAGGTCTGACAAGGCAAGACAGCCCTCTATTTCTCAAAATACCTTTCAATGGGCCAAGGGCGATGGAGGAGTTGTGTTCCTACCACCCGGGGGAACTGATTATAGGAGTACTTGGAGGAGGTAAAGGAACAATTAGGGACACTTTTGAACTGGTTCGGCAGAGTGAAAAATACGGTGCCAGAGTAGCCCTCTTTGGCAGGAAAATCAATTTAGCTGAGTCTCCAGTCACACTAGTCAGCCTGATGCGCTCGGTTATTGAAGGTGAATTGAGTTCTCTCAATGCAGTCAAAGAATACCACTCATCTCTCTCTAAGGAAGGGATAACTCCTAAACTATCATTTGAAAAGGATCAAATAGTCACAGAAAAAGTACTCCTTGAAGATCTTTAAAACATTAACAAGATTTAAATTATTTTATAACATAATATTTTGTTAGTTTTCTATTGGAAATACTGAATTACCATTAACAAATTTGAGGAGATATTGATTATGGAATTGACAAAAATAGAAGTAAAAAAATGGCAAAAAGTAGCCATCGAATATCTTGATAAAGCAGGTATTGCATTGACTACTGAAGAACAAGATACAATTGAAATTAATGATCTAGGTCTTGGTGAATACGAGCAAACTGGGGTTGCTTTGGTTGTTTATTTTAATGATGAAAAATATTGTGCTAAAGAGTTGGTTCTAATGCCAAGGCAGACATGCCCCCAGCACTTTCACCCGCCAATTCCAGAGTTTGATTATATTGGGAAACAGGAAACTTTCCGATGTAGATGGGGTGTCGTCTATCTTTATGTTAAAGGAGAAACAACAAAGAAACCAAAAGCAAAACCACCAGAACACCGCAAAGAGCATTACACCGTATGGCACGAAATTGTTCTCAAACCTGGAGACCAATTTACGATTCCACCTTTAACCTGGCATTGGTTTCAAGGAGGTCCTCAGGGTGCGGTAGTAAGTGAATTCAGCACACGTAGCGTTGATGCGAAGGATTTGTTCACTGATCCTGAAATTCAACGAATACCTTGAATCATTAAATAGGATTACTGATTTTGCCCATGATTTAATCTTCAGAGGGTACTTGTACCTTGACATGCTAAATGCAATAAAATTTTTGTCTTTTAAATAATTTGTTTAGACTAGTAATTCATTTAAGATTATCAAAATGATGATAGCGAATGCGAATGATTCTTGGTAGCTTTAATAAGAAGCTTACCTCTTGATGAGATCAGACGTTTTGCGTGTGTGGTAGCTAGGTACCTGTAATGTGTAAATTACATATTCCACAAGTTTGGTACAATCGTTGTTAATTACCCAATCACACATTAAATCATAATGAAAATCATTGAATGTCATCTTACCGCATTAAATCGTTTTACTATATTTTGAATGAAATTCATTCTAGTAATGAATATTTTTTGCCACCCACATGTCTTATGGAAAATAATATTTTGTAAGACAAGAATTATAAACCTGGACAATTAGTCTTTTTTTAAAATACTAATTAAGTAACTTAACTAACTTTTTTAATAGGAGAACATCACCGTGATAAAACAACAAACACTTCGTACTCGTCGACTCTTTAGAGATAATAACAGAGCATTAGTAGTTGCAATGGACCATGCAAGGGTATTTGATACCCTAACGGGATTAAAAGATTCAAATAATATAATTAAAACCGTTATTAATGCAGGTGCCGACGCGATTCTTACTCCTTACGGTTCTACCACCATAGCTGCTGAAGTGATAGGTAATGGAGGTTGCTGGCTTAGTGTTGATGTGACTCCAGAAACGGTCGTTCCTATTGTAGAAATGGCCATTAGACTAGGAGTAGATGGAATTAAAGTAGAAGCATATCCTTGGTGTACTAAGGAAGATGATTACTTCAAACGTTTTTCCGGGACAGAATCTGTGCTGAATACAGTATGCTTAGCGGGAGAATGCCAAAAGTGGGGACTGCCGTTGATGGTAGAAAGTATTCCAGGAGGATGGCCTAAAGCCGATATGAGAACTCCTGAAAAAGTTGCAGCTGCGGCGCGAGTAGCCAGTGAAACTGGTGCTGATTATGTAAAAACATTTTACACAGGTGATAAAAGGAGCTTCAAAGAAGTGCTGGATAATTGCTCTGTTCCTGTTTTGATCCTAGGTGGACCAAAAATTGATACTGACTTGGCAATTCTGGAAATGGTTCATGATGCTATGGATGTAGGGGCAGCAGGGATTACCATGGGACGAAACATCTGGGGGCATTCTAACATAGAGGGGATAACTTCTGCGTTGGCAGAGATTATTCATAATGACGCCAGCGTTGAAAGCGCGTACAGGTTAATTCAATAATTTGTTGTACCCGAGTAGTTCAACATATATGAACTCGATCATGTCAATAACGTATAAGTCAAACACAAAAAAGTTTAAACCCTATCAACTGCATTGAGTAACCATTACTAATTCTTCACAGTCAGAAACAGTCTACAATAAAATATCACTCTAATAGAATTGAAGAATAGCTGGTTTGAAAAGGAGTTTATTCGTAAGAATGGAGACTATTTTGTGGCACCTGCATCTTAACCAAGCCAGTGTAAAGCAATTCATTGCTGAGTATGTAACCTAAGTTGGACTTGTTGTGTTTTCATAAGAGCAACAACGAAATTACTGTTTTCCCACAGAAAATAATAATTTAACTAATATTATGTGATAACAATTATTAATTTTAAGCTGAAACAAATCTCTCATTCATTTACTAATCAATCTGGAGAATCAAATGATTATCATAATTAGACACATAGTGTTTAGTTCTATCTGTAGTTAAATAAGCTGGACAATAAAAACTTGCCACAGTTCCTGTTCCATTTGTTGATCCTGAAGATACAGTTCCTGCAAGCGCTGCTACTACACCAGTTGAAATGACAATTTGCCTTATAAAATGAGTACTATCTATTACTGGGTTGATCCTCAAGAAGAATTTATTGGGATATTAATGTCTCAGTCCATTATGCAATTTGAAAAACCCAAAGCAGACTTTCAAGTATTGACCTATCAATCGTTGATAAATTAGTATAAAGTTGTGCCTGTTTTGAATTGACCCAGATCAACCAATTTCTTACGAGGAAAAGCTATGAGCAAACCAATCAACAAGCCAACTCAACAGATCACCGACTGGCTAACACTCTTTGGTTCCACGCTCGAACAGGGTGATTTTACGGCGGCGGTAGGGTTGTTTTCCTCAGAGAGCTATTGGCGAGATCTGATAGCCTTTACTTGGAATATCAAAACCGCTGAGGGCCAAGCCGATATTGAGGCCATGTTGACCACGACCGTGGCGCACGCCGAGCCGAGCGGCTGGCGCATAGAGGGAGAGGCTAAGAGCAACGGAGACTTGACCGAAGCTTGGTTTACCTTTGAGACAGTGGCTGCCAGAGGTCAAGGCCATATTCGATTAAAAGCGGGGTTATGCCAGACCTTGCTGACGGCCATGCAAGAGCTAAAGGGGTTTGAGGAGAAAAAAGGGCGAAAACGAGTACTGGGAATTCAGCATGTTGCCTCCAAGAATCGAAAAAACTGGCTTACCTTGCGCCAACAGGAAGAGTCGGAACTGGGCTATAACCAACAGCCGTATTGTGTCATCATTGGAGGTGGGCAGGGCGGTATCGCTCTGGCGGCTCGCCTGCGACGATTGGCTGTGCCGACAATTATCGTTGAAAAAAACGAACGGGCGGGTGATTCCTGGCGCAATCGTTATGATTCGCTCTGTCTACATGATCAAGTGTGGCAAAACGATCTCCCTTACCTGCCATATCCTGACGACTGGCCCGTTTTCATCCCTAAAGACAAAATGGGCGATTGGTTGGAGGTGTACACCAAAATCATGGAGTTGAATTTTTGGTCCTCAACCGAATGTAAAGGGGCCAGCTACAATGGCGAAACAGGGACATGGCAGGTCACAGTCCAGCGTAAGGGCGAAATAGTTGTGCTGCAACCAAAGCAGTTAGTGCTGGCTACGGGCATGTCCGGCATGCCCAAAATGCCTGATATTCCGGGAGCAGATACATTTAAGGGCACGCTGATCCACTCCAGTCGCTATACCACAGGGCGGGAATTTAAGAGGAAACAATGTGTCGTATTAGGCTCCAACAACTCTGCCCACGATATCTGTGCTGATCTCTGGGAGAATGATGCCGATGTAACCATGTTGCAGCGTTCGTCCACGCTCGTCGCTCGATCAGAGACCCTTTTCCTCGGAAGCAGTTATTCTGAGGACTCGCTGGAAGCGGGTCTTAGCATGGAGCAGGTGGACATGATAGCCGCCACAACCCCTTATGGATTGATGCACATTTCTGAGCAACAGAGTTCTCAGTCCATGCAGAAACAAGATGCAGATTTTTACAGACGCCTCACCGAGGCCGGGTTTCTGCTCGATTTTGGCGACGATGCTTCCGGCCTGTACATGAAATACGTGCGTCGCGGTTCTGGATACTACATTGACGTAGGGGCCTCTGACTTGATCATTCAAGGCGAGATCAAGCTGAGAAGCAGGGTCAGTGTCGCTCGCATCACCGCAGATAGCGTCATTTTGACGGACGGGAGTGAATTGCCTGCAGATTTAATCGTTTGTGCCACAGGCTATGGGTCGATGAATGGCTGGGCTGGTCGCTTGATATCGCAGGACGTGGCCGATAAAGTTGGCCAATGTTGGGGCTTAGGTTCAAAGACCAAATACGATCCCGGCCCTTGGGAGGGCGAACTACGCAATATGTGGAAGCCAACCCAACAGCCAGGTTTGTGGTTTCACGGTGGAAATCTCCAGCAATCGCGCTTCTATTCGCAACATTTATCCTTGCAAATCAAAGCTCGTATGGCAGGAATTTCAACGCCAGTATATGGCATGGAGAAGGTTCACCATTTGGGATAGAACTGGACGTGAGTCTGAGCCGTTTATGATAATTCACGCGGCAGGAAAGGAGAACAAGAGCATCGAGTGGTTCTGTACAACATTACAGCGTCTACTGCCACTGGTATCCTTAACGGTCTCCTACTAAGCGATATAATGTCGCTCACTTCATGACTGAGCTAATTTAGAATCAGAGCTTTGGAATTCATGGAAGTTGAAGATGCCTGTCATTATGAACTCCTCTTGAAGAGGAAGGACTGAGTATAGGCAAGGTCTGAAAGAATCGATGAAGGTGTGTGGGTCCTAAAACGGGCATCAAGCTTTATATATATCGTCTCATTAACCTACACGGAGATGAAATACGTTTTTAACGAAAGATAACAAATACAACCATTCCAAATGAAAGACTAAGAACATGAGTGAAGATTTAGGCCTGAGCAGTCACCCCCTCTCGGATCTCTTTCCGCAACCCGAAAGTATTGAGGAATGGATTTCCTACTGTTTGTCCGAGGACCAACTGCTTGATTTCCAGGAAAATGGATTCATCCATGACATCAAGGTCCTCAATCATGATCAGATTGAGGTACTTCAGAGAGAGTTGAGCGAGATGTTTGTTCCAGAGCATGAAGGAAGGGAGTTTTTTTATGAATACCATTCCAATGAATCAACCATACCTGAAACAGTTCTTTTTCATGCATTGGGAGCATGGAGAGTCAGGAAAGCTTTTCACGACATACTGTGGAATCCAGCGTTCGTGATGCCGGCCTATCAATTACTCGGGAATGGATTCCGTTTTTTCCATGATCAAATTTTTTGCAAACCTGCCAATCATGGAAGCGTGGTTTCCTGGCACCAGGATTTTTCTTATTGGACATGGACCCAACCCATGCATCACCTCACCTGCTGGATTGGCCTCGATGATTCCAATGAGGAGAATGGATGCGTACATTATGTCCCAGGAAGCCATCGTTGGGGGCTGATCGACAAACTTGACCTTGCTGGTGAAATGGATGCCGTACGATCTTTGTTGACGTCAGATCAGATTCGTGATTTTGAAAGAAAAGTCCCGATTGTCATGAAGGAAGGTTATGCAAGTTTCCATCATCCTGTTTTGATGCATGGATCATTTGAAAACCGATCTCCTGTTCAAAGAAGAGCCACTGTGATCAATGTCTTCGGCGATGGAGTGATATCCAATCTGGATTTCGTTAGTGTAAATTCTCCAGGTACCAAAAACTATCCTCCCATTCCAATCGGCAACAAAATGGAGGGAACTTATTACCCATTGTTATTCAATCCTGAAGAAATTTCTCAAGAACTCTTGTTGAACATACCAACGTTAAAAAATATTAAATAAATCAAGACTTTTTAAGTTAAATTATTATCAACCTAACAGCAACGTATAATAAATATAACAAAGAGTCGGGGGCCACAAAACAAGCATCAAGAACTAAAAATAATATCCATTCAATCTATACATGGGAGATTTCGGTTTGTTAACTTACTTTTTGTATGAATGGAAGCATCGTATGTCAATTTCATAACCGTCCTTTTTCTCGACTACCTCCCTTGACATCTTGACTGTTATTAATAAAATATGTATATAATTTGATAATAACCGTATAACTTACTAACATTATTTCGAGAAAGGAAATTATTATGTCTCTTTTTTTCTTAGAAGCTTACGAGAAGGTTTATAAATCAAAAGTTATAGAATATGAGAAGATGTCAAATTTAACTGACGAGAAGGTTAGAGAGACTGAACATGGGATGCTACTTCACGCACAAACTAAGATTTCAGAAAATGAGTTTGAAGTAACATACAGATGGATGGAAGTCTTTGAAAATTATGAAGCATTTGAGTTTCATTTGAAAAATCCATTTGTTGAAAAACATATTAAAAGATTTACTGAAAACAAAATATTATCCGGTCCGGTGGAGGTAAAAATACATTGTGACTGGTCAGAAAAGAAAAAAAGAGAGGTCTTAAAAATTCCTGGTCTTAAACTAAGTTTTATACCTTTGGTTAATGGTTATTTTCGTTAATATTTAATATCTTAAATAGTTTTTATCACAATGGAAATTAAAAAATGGCGATTAAGCTTTCTTAGATAAATTTAACACTATGTAAAATGATAATATCGTGGCGGTGGAAGGATTTTAACCTTTGACCTTACGGTTATGATCCCGCACGGTTTTAATAATAAGAGTCACTTAGTCTATAGGTGAACCAAAAATTGATACTGACTTGGCAATTCTGGAAATTGTTCATGCGTGTCGTTTTCACAGTCATGCGGCAACTGCTGCTGCACACAGCCTGCCGAACCAGTAGGATCGTAGGAAGCAAAGATATCTTTTCAAAATCTACTTTGAAGCACACAATGCCCCGCGTAACATGATTTATTTGACTTCAGGAATATCAAAAAATGTTGAAACTAAACTCCCAATTGTGCGCTCAATCCTCCATCAATTAAATAATCAGCACCCACACAAAACCCCCCTTTTTCGCCGACCAGAAAACAAATCAAAGCGGCTACTTCATCAGGTGAACCGACACGTCCGATGGGGTGGGATTGACCAAATTCACCGATCATGTCTTCTACGGACTTGTCTTCACTCGCAAGTTGCTGTGCACTGTATTCAAGGAGAGGAGTTCGTATGGAACCAGGGCTGATTGAATTCACACGAATATTATCCTTTGCACAATCTACTGCCATCGCGCGGGTCAGGCTTTGTTGAGCTCCCTTTGATGTTGCATAAGCAAGCACATTATTTTGGTTGGAGTGCCCTTGAACAGAAGAAACATGAATGATGGAACCACCACCTCTTTTTTTCATGTGAGGATAAACATAGTGTCCTGTTAGGAAGCAGGATCTCAGATTAATATTCATCACCCGATCCCAATCAGCTGTTTCTGTGCTTTCTATATTGCCAAAAGTCTGAATCCCAGCTGAATTAATCAATATATCGATTCCTCCGCTTTGACTAGCTATCGAATCAATCCACAATTTTACTTGAGCTTCATATGAAATATCAACCTTGTGGACAGTGATTGGCAATTTTACAGCAGCGGTTTTGGCCTCGGCGTTGTGCCCTTCGTCGATTCCAGCTATATGGACCTGAGCGCCTTCTTTTGCCAATGCAATGGCAGTGGACAGTGCGATTCCACTGGATCCTGTAATGATGGCAGTTTTATTTTCAAAATTCATTTTAGCTCCTTAAAATTGTTTTTAGAATGAACGGGTTATTTCACTCCAATAATTATAATAAATACTAGCCACAGACCGTATTTCAGAATGGTCTGTCTCAAATTGATAAAAGTCTCATTCTCAACCACAATCTAGTTTGGCTTTGTGAGATTGGTTTTTCAATAATTAACTGTATAATATTTAAAATGCAAGTATTTGTTGAATCAGAATGCTCGTAATTTATTGAGCAGATAAACAATGCTATTAGTTAATTGATTGATTATATTTTGGAAATAATAAAAATATATATTTATTGATAAGTCTTATAGTTTCGTTTATATTTATTTGCCCCAACAAAATAATAAACGACTGGAATGACTTTGAGTAAATTAGAAAAAAAGAAATTCATTTTAAAAAAGACCCATGTAAAACTTGAAAAAGACAATGCCGTGGATGAGTTTGTCCAACAATTAAGGACTTATATCATTCAGCATGATTTTCAATTAGGAGCGACTTTACCCTCTGAACTGGAAATTGCAGAAAAATTTTCATATGCACGAAACACGGCTCGTGAAGCATTGGGAGTTTTAAAAGCTTATGGTGTGGTGCAAATTAAAAGTAAAGTGGGTGCTGTTTTAGTGAATCGACATTTTGATGCGGCAATGAATCTCTTCTCTTTTAAAAATCCTGGAAGATTCTTTCAAAGACATTCAAAGATTCCGCAAACTGATCGCGATTGGAATATATGACGAAGTGATCAAGATAATAACGCTAGAAAAAATCGAGGAATTAATGCAGATCAACGCAAAAATGTATTTCTCTGGAGACGTCGAAGAGATTTAAAAATTAGATTTTCAATTTCATAAAGAGTTGCTCCTCATTTCAGAAAATTACACCATTAAGGGAGTCTATGGAATGATATAACCTATAATTAAAAAATTTATGGAAGTAGGAAAGAAAGGGTGTGGAAGAGAACTCCCTTTTCGTGAACATGGAAACATCATTGATGCCTTAGAATCTCAAGATCGTATTGCCTATGCTTTTTTTACTTCCAATCATCTGGACAGAGGGTTGGAAGTTATCAATGAAAATTTGTCAAATGATGAAGTAGACCTTTGATACAGTCGTCTGATCAAGTTATGGATCAAACTAGAATCATAAAATGTAGTTTGATCTCTTTTAGAATAAAAATTATATTACAGAATTAAACTGTTAAACCATTTTAAGAAAGACACTATTATGAGCTTGGAACAAACATGGCGCTGGTATGGTCCAAATGACCCAGTCACAATAACAGATATACGACAAGCAGGAGCAACGGGGATTGTGAACGCATTACATGAGGTTGAAATAGGTAAAGTTTGGAGTGTTGAAGCAATTGAAGAACGGAAACGTTTGATTGAGTGGAACGATTCAAAGGAAGCCGCCACAAAAACGGGATTGAGATGGTCTGTTGTTGAAAGTGTGGCTCTTCATGAAGACATTAAAACTCAGACAGGAAATTTCCAAACATACATTGAGGCGTACAAGCAAACGATTCGAAATCTTGGAAAGTGTGGGATTGACACAATTTGTTATAACTTCATGCCTGTGCTGGACTGGACGAGAACCAATCTTGAATATGTGGTTGAGGATGGTTCCACGGCTTTGTATTTTGACTTCAGCGTCTTGGCAGCTTTTGATCTCTTCATTCTCAAACGTCCTGGTGCAGAAGAATCTTATTCTGAAAAAGAATTAAAGATTGCAAGAGAAACATTCAACCAGATGAGTGAATCAGATATTAAAGAATTGATTGATACCATATTAAAAGGATTACCAGGTTCAGATACTGGTTATTCTCTAGACGATGTTCAGGCAGCTCTAGATCTCTATAAAAACATTGATTCAGAACAGTTGAAAAAAAACTTAGCCTATTTTTTAGTAGAAATCATTCCTGTTGCTGAAGAAGCAGGAATTCGGATGGCCATTCATCCTGATGATCCTCCACGACCTTTATTAGGACTTCCAAGAATCATCAGCACAGAAAAGGATCTTTCAGATTTTTTAAACATGGTGGACTCTCCAAGTAATGGATTCACCATGTGTACTGGTTCATACGGAGCAAATCCTGACAATGATTTGGTAGGAATGATTGAACGGTATGGGCATAGACTTAGTTTCACTCACTTGAGGAGTACAAAATCCATTGAAGGGAAAGATTGGTGTTTTTATGAAGCCGATCATTTAGCTGGAGATGCGGACATGTATGGAATTGTGAGAGCCTTGGTGATGGAACAAAGAAAAAGAGTGGTTCAAGGACGTACAGATCATCAAATTCCAATGAGACCTGACCATGGGCATCGAATGTTGGATGACCTTAAAAAGGAAGCCAATCCTGGATATTCCTGCATCGGACGTTTACGAGGACTTGCAGAACTTAGAGGTTTGGAAATGGGAATAGAAAGAAGTCTGTAAGTTTTTACCAGACACCATTTAGGAAATGTCCATTATCAATAAGGAGAAGAAAAAATGAAAGTGAGTCCTGTAATTTGTGTTGTTCCCACTGGAGATATTTGTGGCGAAGCCGCCACTTGGTCTGCAAGCGGAAACTCTGTTTATTGGGTTGATATCAATCGATTTCTCATCCATTGTTTGAATTTAGAAGATAAATCAGTTCGTAGTTTCCATTTTGATGAAGCTGTGGTGGCTCTTTCATTAACCGATGTGGAAGGACAATTTTTAGTTGCATTGGGATCAAAATTGATTTTATGGAACAGTGCCACCGATGCCAGGCAAGGTCTAGATGTGACTTTGCCTGGCAATCTTGAAGTTAGATTCAATGATGGACGCAGCGATCCTCTTGGGAATTTTTGGATAGGAAGCATGTCCAATAATGTCGGTACAAATGGTGAAAGTGTCGATATTGTCCCAGGATTAGGAAAGCTTTATCGTTACCGTTATGGAGGAAAACTGGAGGAGATTGAAGATGGGATCGGAGTCTCAAACACCCTCTGCTGGAATGTTGAAAAAACGATTTTCTATTTTGGGGATACGCTTAAAAATGAAATCAGAGCCTATGATTATGATTCCAAAACAGGTAGCATTTCTAATGGGCGTCCTTTTTTCACCGGATTTGAGCGTGGTTTACCTGACGGATCCACCATTGACATAGATGGATATCTTTGGAATTGTCGATATGGTGGAGCTTGTGTTGTAAGAGTTGCTCCAAATAGTGAGATTGACTGTGTGATAGAAATGCCAGTCAAAAATATTACCACCTGTGCCTTTGGTGGAGCGGATGCTTCTACACTTTTTGTGACCACTGCAAGTGCCCAAAAAGATGAAATGGATCGACTTGCAGGAAGTCTATTCTCGATTCAAACGGAGACCGCAGGACTGCCAGAAAACAAATTCATAACAGCCTTCTAAAACGAAGTGAAACAAAGTATTTTCATGGTGTTTTTGTTTAAAATAGTGTGCGAAACAATCCTATTCCGAACCTAAAAGAAGGTCTATCCAAAAAGGTTAATTAAGAAAGGTAGATCGCTATTAGTGTAATTGTCGAGAATAAAGTTAGGTTGTAGATGATTGTTTGACTCTGTGAAGAATTAGTGGGGGTTTTTCACAGGAGAAGTGGTATTAGGTTTTGGAAGGTTGGGAAGAGGAAAAAATTTCTGGAAGCTATATATTCAATGGGTGTTCGGTACAGATTTTGAGAAAGAGCTATTGTAATTTGAACGGTTCAGTTTTTATCCAATCAACGGTTTCCCTTATCATTGTAGGTATATCTCTCATTTGAACACCAAGACTGTCTCTTCTTGAAAAATCAAATCCAGTTGGCTCAACAGCTGGCTCTGTTATGGGTTTGGGCATTTTCATATTTGGGAATATTTTTTGGAGCTCTGCATAGATATCCTGCCAGTGCCAACTCTCATAAACTCCATAGTATCTTCCTGATGCTTTTGGATTCTCATAGGCAGCCAAAAAAAGAGCTGCAAGGTCATGTAAATGGCTCATAGAAGTTGAATCATTAGGGATTTTTTTATGCCTTGGTTCCTCCCCATCGATAAGAATTTTCAGCCAGCTATGTGGATTTCCTTTCATATGTTCAGGCAGGATAACAGGCCCATACATTCCAGTTGGAAGGATAATAGATAGTCTTTGACCGTTTTCAGCAGCAAACTTTATTGCTGCCTTTTCCATGACAGTTTTAGTTGCTGATGTGTATTTTTTTGCTCTGCATTGTTCATTTTCATCAGACCAGTGATCTAATTCATTCTTAATTGGTACAGGCGGAACTGGGTTTGTGCTACTTGTGCTACTGCAAATAACAACATTCTTGACACCCTGCCTTGCCGTTGACTTTAGAATGTTAAGACAACCATTGACAGTAGGCATGATGATTTCTTCATATCCTTGCTCATCATCCATTTCTCGGGCTGGTTTACCAGTGGGACCTTTGTAAACTGGAATTAGGCATGTGATGAAAACACAATCTACATTTGACAAAGCGTTATCAAATGATTCTGTATCAGCCATCTCAGACTCGAAAAGTCTTAAGTTTTGATCTGCATTAGGTAAAGTGTTTAGAAAAGTAGCTTTGTCAGGTGCATTGACGTCTCTTACAGTACCATTAACTTTGTAACCTTTTGCTAAGGCTTCTTTGAGAACATTTGAACCTAGAAGACCACTAGCTCCAACTATACAGACATTTTTTTCAGAATTATCCATTAGATATTTTTAATGTGTTTTAATTAGTATTCCTGACCTCCCAACCATCCTTCTTCAATATCCCCCCAACTTTATCCCTGTAATCCCCCTGTATTTCAATTACACCATCTTTCAATGAACCTCCAGTTCCAGTTTTCTTCTTAAGCTTTCCTGCATATGCCTTCAGTTCACTTGGATTCATCCTGAGTCCCTCGATAAGTGTGACTGTCTTTCCTTTTCTCCCTTTGTTGGTAGATGAAACTCTGACAGTCTTAAGTCCATCCCTAGCATTTGCAGAAGGATTACAGGAACATTCTTCTATAGATTTTTCACATTCAGGACATGTAGTTCCAGATTCTGTTGAATAAACCAAAGAAGAATCGCCCATAATTCTGCTATCTATCTGTTATCATTCATAACGTTTTTAAAACTGTTCCATAGTGAAAGTAATTTTAAGATGAGGATCAACTACTAGCAAATCACTTTGTTACGATAGCGTTTCAGTTGCTTCTGAGGATGAAGTATCTGCTGAAGATGATGAATCATCTGAAGAACTTTTGGCACAGGAAAGCATCAAGCCAAAGGCCAATACCAAGATAGTTGGGAAGAAAAGGAACCTCAGTTTTTTCATATAACCTATAAGTATGCGCTGGGTAAAAAATACTCTACTCAAATTGAATGAATATACTACATAATTCTGTAGATATAACATATTTAAAACCTGAGTAGCCTATATAATTCAAAATTTGAAGTCAAGCTTTATAAATACGAAGTACTGAGAACGGAAAGAGTGTTGAGGAGTATTTTACAAGAATGTGGGGAATTTACTTGGAGGGTGTCTGACTGTGAAGAATTAGTAGGTCTATTTACAGTGACAAACATTTAATAGCTTTACTCTATTTCATAGGTACCAGTTCACCGTCAATGATTTGCACTATGGGTGATCGGCCCCGTTTCAAGTCAAGCCGAATCAATCCAGCTTCATCCATCAACCTGAGTGCAGTGTTCTTCGAATTGCCACACACGCCCCATTTCAAGCAGTTCTGGTTTGTGACCTTGATGTATCCAGATGTCCTTCTCTGACTGTCCTGCCCCCAAAGCTTCCTTTGGTATGCAATTCCCCAGATAATCAATCCAACCACACCAGCTGTACGAGAGATATTAGAAGCCTTTTGGAGCCACTCCAGGGGCAATGGCCCCCTGATAAATTGCTTATACTGCCGGGATTTTGATGTTCTTTTGAGTATAGAAGAATCTAAAGACATAATAGATAATAATAATATTAGGGTACGGGTTAACAAAATATGAGAGGTAGACGATTAAACATGCCCATAAATTGCGATGTACTAATCTGCCCAACTTACTTAACTAAAGCAATTTCATAATCTTCCTCCACATTCCTGCCCCCCGTTTATCACAAAAACTGTCGGGCCACCTGACAAACTCGGTATCAGTTTTCAGCCTGAACCCCTCGAGTATTAGCTCTGATGCTTCCTCCATGGCCTGCTGGGTATCCAATGCAGCTTTATCTATAAGGTTTAACGGGGCCTGAATAAGCAGGGCATCATGAACAGTTGCACATATTTCCACTCCAAGGTGATGTGCATTGATAACAGCAACCCTAAGCATTTCACTTCCGTTACCTTGCATTGGAAAATTTGCCAGGGAACGCATATTTGGTCCCTCTTGGGAATTGATACGGGACGGCACCTTCATTTTCCATCCCATAACAGTTTGCATTTCTTGCATTAGAATCGCTGTTGCAACAGTGTCATGGCTCCACTTCCAAAAATCTTGGTAACAGTTCTGGTGATGACGTAATAGTTGCCGCCCAGCTTCAACCGGTTGGTTAAGCTTCTGCGCCATGCCTTCGGACCCAAGCCCAAAAAGAGTGCCTAGTGCGCATGTTTTAAATTGCGCTCTTTCCTTGGGGTGGCTTTCTGGAGTAGCATCATCGGGCACTGCCCCCGATTGCTTAGCAAACGTGATGTATGGGTCGCCACTTTTATAAGCTTCCTGCATGGCCTTATCGTTCGACAATGCAGCTGCGATACCGAATTCTTGCTGGGAGTAATCCACATAGGCTAAGGCCATACCCTCTTCAGGTTTAATGAGAAAACGAACCCACTTTGCTGGTCCGAAAATGAACTTTGCATTGCTGGGCTGGTTTCTGCCGGTCTTGCTGGCAAAAGGGCTTAACATGCACCTATTCCTACCATCACTACCTACTGTCAGTTTGAGGTTTCTTGTCTGTGACAGGGTCGATCTCAGTTCTCTCAGCTCCTCCAGTTCCGGATATTGAATAGCCTTTTCCCTGAATGTGGAATCCGCCACGTCCAGTTTCCCAGTCGCTGTCCGTGGCCAATCGATTCCGTTACGGGTCAGATATTCTGCAAATAGACCCATCTTGAATACAGAACCATTAAAACAGCCATATTCCCTGTCAACTTCTACGATCAGTCTCTTTAGTAGCTCAGGCCAAGCTCTACGGATTTTGTCCAGGTTCTTCTTGTCAATCGGAATCCCCCTGTCCTCTATCTCAGACAGGCAAACACTGTAGGCACCTCTGTATAGTGCTATGACCAGATCAATGTCAGGTGCCATAGCAAGAACGAGGTCATTCAATGCGTTGACATCAGCTTCACAGTATTTCAAGATAGCCTCTTTTTCTTTGATGTTCCATGGCCCTCCACTCAAGATCAGATCTCGCATACTGCTCTTCTTCTCTCCAGTCATCGTGGGAAGACCATAGAATATCATGGCACCAATCAGGCTATTGCCGCATGGTACTTTTGCTCCATTAGTCCGGTTACGAAACTCGGTGAAACAATCAATTACATTAGTCGGATGCTCCCAACCAAGTACCTGATGGCAAGAACCCTCTGCTCCATAATAGTAAGTGAAGCAGATGGTTCTCTCTGAAATATCGAAAGGTGGCTTTTTCATCTTCAGCAACTTATCCCGCCAGATACGATGAGTCTCTCCTGATTCCCAATCATGCCAGACCAGGCAAACTGGATTTGGACTTTCCCCTTCGACCGGAACATACTCGAAGTCGTATGTCACTATTCGATAGCCGGGGAAAGGAGTCTCAAAACTCTTAGCAGTGGATCGTGTTTTATATTGCTCTGAAGATTCGATTAAATCATCCACTTTCATGACATCATCTCCCCCCGCAAACGCTGCAATACAGGATGCTGAATATCATTGATATAAAACTTGTCGAACGCCCGGTCAATAATCTCACTCAAAGTCATTGTCGGCCATTTTGGATCTGGGAGTTTGGCATTCATTGCCTTCGTGATGACATAGCCACCATTTGCCTTATCGGCTTGTCTACGAACCCAGGATTGCTTGGCTTCTTCCATAGTACGATGACCCGAGTCATGCCAACTATTGATTTTTCCCATTTCATCAGGCTGTGGGATACAAGTAACAAATGGAGTCGAATTCATGGTGACACACACATATAAAGACATCACTCGTAGTTGAGACTCCAACTGAATTTCAGGTAATATTTCAGGATCGATTAAATACCACTCGTTTTCTGTCTTCAGGCTCAAGATGTATGAATCCATAGAGTAATCCTCATCGGACATACAACGGAAGAATTCATCTGGCTTGGGGTTCCGTATAGGGATTACCGTGTACTCAGTTGTGACTCCAAGATCGATCGATCGATCGGATCTGGCTCGAACACGTTCCAGATCAATTTTAGGTTTTCTTAGTTTCACTGTATTATTAGCCTCAGCATTCACAGAATCCAGAGCTTCATTGACTTCGGACTGTTCGCCATTTTCTAGGTCTTCCATTGACCCCTTTTTTTTATCCAACATAATATCTCCTATTGGGGGTTAAGGTGCGTCTGTGCACCAGTTTATTAACGAACAATTTGCCATTGGCGAGGCTGTTCTAGGACCTTCCTTTATTTATAGACTTGCAATCAGACTGGTTTCTTACCGTCATGCACTTTACGGATTGAATCAAAACTGTCGTGGGACGGATTGATTCGCTCGAGCCTTGTGGGAAACACGCCATTATTTTTATATAATGAGTTTAATTAAATCATAGAATCGATAATCCAAACTATTAAGTGACTACCTATTTAATGCTTGTATGCTCTTTCTTAACTTTCTCTTGAGTTATCTCTTTCCAAAACACGGGCATCCAACCAATTCACTATTTCGCTCTTAATCCAAAAATTTATTCTGGAATCAATCCCATCCGGATTTTTTAGGGGTGGTCCTAATTTGCAGGGTTTCGGGAAATTACCGTTTGAGGCCATTTCGTAAATTCGAGTTTTGCCTAATGAGACAAGTTCTTGAACGGCTTTTAGCCGGATAAATTTTCGTTGTGATTCTCCCATAATTAATCTCTATTGATTAGGTTAGATAGAAACCGGGGGATTCCGGAAAGTATAATATAATTGTACGGATAGATTTGCCAAAACGTTTGTAACAACAAATACCTTTGCCAAAACGTTTGCCAGATGAATGGAATAATTTGTAGAATTAAATCTTAGGGGGGGTTCTTTTTAGTTTGGTCATCATTGATGGTAGCGATGAGAGAGAGAAAGTACCTTGCTTAATAACACGACCATCAGGACCAGCAATTATCCAGTTCAACTTAGGGGATGGTGTATCAATAGAATCTATCGTGAAAATATGTTCATGGGGATCATAAGTGCGTTTTTCAGGGATTGCTGCATTAAGCTGTCTTTCCATTTCTATTTCATCATATACAGTTTCCCAAACTTGCTTATATTTTGGTTCAAATCTTTGATCTTTTTCTAAGTATTTAAACGCTCGCCAAAATATTAAACCTATTTCATGGTTCGATATCTTCTTTCCTTTGGGTTTAACAATTTTTTCCCTTACCTCAGTCTTTTTCACTTCTGTCTGAGTGAACCAAATATCTTTAAGTGTAATTATTGGTGCTGGATCAAAGTAGACAAAAAAATCAGTTATTTTAGATAACTCAAAACCTAAAATGCTCTTGATATTTTTCTGTGTGAGTAGAATTTTAAGAGGCAGTGAATAAATGCAGGTAGAATTAGACCCAGATAGCCAAAAATCTTGAAAAATTGCCGGTGGTAATAAAAGCCAACTGTTCAAGACTCTAGTCGCAATTTCTATTGGAATGTGTTCTGGATTTTTTAGAAAAATTTGATCAATTTTATTAACCAAATTCTGGTCGAATAGGCCACCGTTTATGTTTACATGTAAACCATCACTATTTTGAATATGTGCCTTTGTCACTGCCAATTCAGGTGATGATACTACTAGCTTTCTGACGAAAACCTCGGGAATCAATTTCCCCATTGACACCATTTGCAGAACTTCTATTTCAGACTTACCTAAATACTCACTAAACTCTTTAAGTGAATATTTATATTCATTGCTCATGTGGACCTCATTTTATATCATTAATTTACATGATTTACTTCTCAGCGATCTATCAATGAATCAAGGTAATTAGACCACCATTCCATCATTCGTCTTCTTTCTTCCAGGTGCTCTGCCCTGTTATACGCTCTTCGCACTTTGCTTCCTACAAGATGTGCAAGTTGAAGTTCAATCACATCGGGATGCCATTTTAAGCTCTCATTTAGTACTGTAGAGGCAACAGTACGAATTCCATGAATAGTGCTTCTTCCGGCATAGCCCAATCGGTTTGAGAAGTATTGAAGTGTGTTCACACTCATTGCTTGTTGGGGATTTCGTACCTGAGGGAAAACATAACCATCTGGACCAGAGAACTGTTTCATTTCTTTCAGTATGAAAACGACTTGGGAGGTAAGAGGAACATGAAGTTCAATACCCATTTTCATATCAAGGGCAGGAACTATCCAGAGAGGTTCATCGCAATCCAGCTCGAAATCATCCCACTTTGCAAGACGTTGTGATTTCGATCTTACAAATACATGGACCATAAACATCATAGCTAGCCTAGTAGTTTGAAATACTTCTCTATCAGAAATAATCTTTTTTAAAAAGATCGGCAGTTCTGGAATAGGTATCGAGGGATGATTTTTTGATTGCGGTTTAATAAATATTTTCTGAAGTCCTCTAGCAGGATTACTTAAACAATGCTCTTCGATCTCAGCGTAGTCAAATATTGCTTCGAGTCTTTGCCTTACCCTATAGCATGTTTCATGTTTTGCCTGAGATTCCAACTCTCTAAGTGTTGCAATAACATCCTTTTTAGTAATGTCTGAAATAGGCCTTCCACCAAGACTAGGATAGACATGGTATTTAAGCGAGTTAAGTACATCTGCTGAATGTTTCTCCGTCCATTGTAATGCTTGCCTTTTGTACCATTCCAGAGATACCTTGTAAAATGTGTTATTAATTCGCTGTTCCTCTATATCATTTTGACGATCTTTCTCTATGCTATTGTTTAGTTTATCCAGTTTTTCTTTTATAGGATCTAATCCCTGCTTTATATTCTTTAAAGCTTCAAATCTTTTTTCTCTAGCTTCGATTAGTTTTACTCCAGGCCATACTCCAAAAGACAAAGTTTTTTGCTTCCCATCAAAACGGTATTTTAATTGCCAGTATTTTGAGCCATTCGGATAAATCCTCAAATACATGCCGCCCCCATCTGTGAGCTTGTATTGTTTTTCTTTGGGTTTAGCCTGCTTTATAGTTAGCTCTGTAAGTTTGTTAGTTACATTCATGGTAAGTTTTTGTGTTCTTTGTGAGAAAATTTATACTTTTACCACCAAAGAAAAAATATTTACCACCAAATTTACCACCAAAAAATGGTGGAAGCAAGCGGAATGTTTCGAACTGTTTAGGAAGAGAATAGTGGTTGAAGATGAGATAAAACACTAATAAGGCTGAAGTTTAAGTATTATTTAGTGTAATTATGGAAAATTCTGGAAGGTAGAATGGTGGAGGTGGGGGGAGTCGAACCCCCGTCTTACTAAGTTTCCATTTGGGCATCTACAAGTTTAGTTGGAAGTTTTCGTTTTCTTCAGCTATGTCGGCGACCAACCTCCTCAAACTGAAACACCTC
>Ga0257124_1000720_pt1 | contig 32174 bp, 26 predicted proteins | sample SI106_150metaG_FD_190154 | JGI IMG/M metagenome (GOLD analysis project Ga0257124, IMG submission 190154) | Marine microbial communities from Saanich Inlet, British Columbia, Canada - SI106_150 | ecosystem: Environmental > Aquatic > Marine > Inlet | place: Canada: British Columbia | collected...
TTATGTATCCCAACTCTCCCATGCAGAAAGATATGGTGGGTACTTTAGCAGACTTTAAAAGTTCAAATATCCTGATATTATCAGTAATGTCATTTGCGTAAGTTACTATCTTTACAATATCAGGTTTCTGTTGGCAAATATCATCATATATTTTGCTTAAGTTGTGAGGTGTCTCTTTGAAATTATGATGTGAAATAATTATCTTACTACTGTTTTGTCTGGTAATTTGCTTGATTGAATCGTATTCAACGTCAACATAATCTGCTCCCAGATCGATAGCCTTCTGTAACAGGTGTAATCTATCCTGTTCACTCCCATTAAATTTGCCACCTTCCCTTTCAGGCCTGTTTGTAATTATTACTGGTTTGGTTTTACGCTTTAATGATTCCTCAATGCATGCTTCTGCATTCTGTAATTCAGGAATGTAATCAATACGTAATTCGACTATATCAGCATATTTGGACGCTGAGATCATTTCCGAAACAGTGTCTTCAGCACTTCTGGCCGTGATTGGGATGCAAATCATATTTATATAAAATGTTTGTACTAAGAATTAGTTGATTATTATATTGTATACTTTAAAATAGTCAATCTTATGTATGGTATAAATTTAAAAGTATGGGAGCTGTAATGGATGTAGGTGAAGTAATAAGAACGCGAAGGAGTATAAGGAAATTTAAGCCGGATCCAATTCCTGATGAGAAAATCAAGCTTTTACTTGAAAGTGCCAGATTAGCGCCATCAGGGACAAACACACAGCCTTGGCGGTTTATAGTGGTTACGGATGATGACACTAAAACAAAGTTACAAAGGGCGGCGCACAATCAAAGACACGTTAAACGTGCTCCCGTGATAATAGTTTGCTGTGCAGATATGAAGGCATTTAAGGAATTTCCGGTAAGGGTGGATGAACTTATAGAATCGGGTGCGCTTCCTGAGAGAACGAGGGAAGTCTTTATTCCATACCTCGAAAAGGGCATGAGTGCTGTTACAAAGGATGCTCTTATGATTGCCGCAGCTGCAAATGTATCTATAGCCGTTGAACATATTGTTCTACAGGCAGTGGAGATAGGTCTTGGTACCTGTTGGGTAAGGTGGTATGAAGATAAAGAAGTAAAGGAAATTCTTGATATTCCGGATAATATCGAAGTAATGGCACTTTTGCCAGTTGGAATACCTGATGAGGATCCATCTCCCAGGCCGAGGTTAAGTCTGGATAAAATAGTCTTTAGCGAGAAGTATGGTGGAAAGTATACCTAATCAGGACGAGTTTGGATAATAATTTTGAGGAACTTCTTCGATGCTTTAATCTCTGAACTCCCCCTAATTCTTAAATTTTAATTTAGATATGAATGCTATAGCGTTAGAGAACGATAAGACAAAAAGTTTTTTCAAAGACAGGTATGCCTGGTTACTCCTGATAATTTCTCTTTCAGTGAGAATATACTTGAGCGTTTTTACCTATGTAATAAAGAATGATAGTGTCGCCTATATGCAAAATGCAAAGTACTTTGCCGGTGGTGACTTTACGAGTGCATTAAGACACGACTATCATCCTCTATACTCTCTGATGATGGCAGTGTTGTACAAGGTTGTTCCTAACATGGAATTGTCAGGTACAATTATATCTGTTTTTTTTGGTACACTAACGGTAGTTGTATTTTACCTGATTGGTAAAAGTGTTTTTGACCGAAAGATATCATTTGTCTCTTCTGTTATTCTGGCTTTCCATCCCTATGCTGTTAGATTTTCTGCAGATATAATTTCAGATTCTACTTATTTCTTTTTCTTCATATCGGCACTTGGTTCAGGTTATTTTGCGATAACAAACAGAAAACTCCTTTTATTTGCACTGACAGGGATATGTTCTGCGTTTGCTTATCTTGCGCGACCCGAAGGAATTGGGATTATTATCATAGTCGTTTTCTGGTGTGTATTGAAAGACTGCATCAAAATCAAGGTATTATGGAAAGAGAAACTGGTGTCAATCCTGATTTTAGTTATTTCATTCCTTGTTTTTTCAATGCCGTATCTTGTTTTTATCAAACAAGATACTGGATCATGGTCACTTACAAAGAAAAAGAAAGTATCTAATTTGGCAGGGCTCGAAAAAGTGTTAGCTACTCTAAAAAGTGATAGATTGGTTAAGGAAGAGAGTGATAAGAAAAAGGAAGTGCCTGGTCTGGCAGTGCCCGACAAAGTGTTGGATACTCTAAAGAGTGATAGATTAGTTAAAGAAGGCAGTGATAAGAAAGAGAGTTACTGGGATGGTACTGTTAAACAAATGGCTGCCAATAAGTCAAATTTTAAAATACATCTGAATGGCATATTGCATGTTATTAAAAAGTACATTAGCACATTTCATCCGTTCTTGTTTATGCTCTTTATAATTGGTGTGATAAATTGGACAAGAGTAGACAAAAAGAGGTTTTTTGGCATTTATGTAACCTCAATTATCTTGTTCTACTTGATTATACTATACAGATTAAACCTGACCCATTTAGGCCAGGGTGACAATATTTATCAGTATCCCAGTAGAAGGCACTTGATGCCACTGGTCATCCCGGGTGTTTTCTTTGTAGGATTAGGAGTTTCTACAGCTGGGGTATGGGCACATAAAAAATTTCATAATTGTAATTCTATCGTTGGCTTCAAAGAGTTATTAAAAAGTACGTGGAATGTTCAGCTAATTGTATTAATGGTTGTTGTTAGTATTCTATTGCCAAAAACGTTAAAACCTCAGCGTTTTGATAAGTATGGAATCAAGGTAGTAGGTCAATGGGTTAGAAGCAATTCTCATAAATCATCACCTGCTATTTTAAGCGGTTCTTTAAGGAATACGTATTATTCTGGGGGGAAGCATTTTCAGGCAGAAAATATAAATGGAGCACTCAATTATGCCAGAGCAAAGAATGTAGATTATATATTAATTACGTATAAAGAATATATCGTTTTAGAAGAAGAGATATTGCAGCATGTAAAAGATAAAAAAATAGAGTTGGCATACAAATATCCAGAGAAAAAACCGTTAAAAAGACGCAGCGTGCTTTTGTATGAGGTTTTGTATTAGTAGGCGCTTTATCAATAAGTACAACATATAGTATATTTAGGAAAAAAACGCTTGACAAATAAGAGTTTTTTTTTAGAATTAGTGTTCATGGAATGAACAGGCCGTGTTAGCTGTTTTCAGGTTTGATTTATTTTATAATGTATGTTCATTGAATGAACCAAAGCAGAAGAGGAAGATTTTTCCTTTTAAAATGATTAAAACCGTTTTAATTTTAAGATGATTCAAATAAAAGAAAAACTCGGAGATCTGGATATTAGAGAACTAGAGATACTGGAAAGGTTAGAAAACAACGGACATCTCACACAGAGAGATTTGTCAAAAGAGGTTGGTATTGCGCTGGGACTGGTGAACCATCTCTTAAAAAAAATGGTTACAAAGGGCTGGATCAAGATAAAGAATATTGATTCTAAGAAAATAAGGTATTTAATTACTCCTGAAGGTGCCAGGGAGAAGTCTTCGCTATTGTACAAGAGGGTCGAGAGTACGATCCATTTCTATTTAGAGGCAAAAAGGGTAATAAAAGACAAGGTCGTACATTTAAAAAATGAAGGTATAGAAAATGTTTCAATCTACGGAATAAACCACATATCGGAAGTTCTGTTCATAGTGCTAAAAGAACTGGGTCTGGAACTGACTCACGTGGTTGACGATAGCAAAGAAGGGGAAGTGTGGTTTGGGTATAATGTGATTGGTATGGATCAATTTGTGACATCCAATACTACGGTATTAATCCTTGCCGCTTTTGATAAAGAGGAAATAGACGGTTTTTGTAAAGAACAAGAAAATGTTAAGGTTGTTCTTCTTAGAGAATAGTCTGGAATTAGCATAAATTGTTGTACAATTGAATGTTATATGTTTTTTTATGTGTAACTGAGAGGGAATCGGTCTGCATATACTAGATATTTATCTGCTTGGAGGAAAGGATTATGTTAAATAACAAGACAATCTTGATAACTGGAGGCACAGGTTCTTTTGGTAAGAAAATGGTGCAGATTATCCTCAAAGAATATAAACCGGAGAAACTTATTATCTTCAGTAGGGATGAGCTTAAGCAGTTTGAAATGTCGCAACGTTGGAGCACAAAAAAGTATCCGTGTATAAGGTATTTTCTTGGCGATGTGCGTGATAAAGAGCGGTTAAGTAGAGCATTTCACGGGGTAGACTATGTTATTCACGCTGCTGCGCTAAAACAGGTGCCAGCTGCCGAATATAATCCAGAAGAATTTATCAAAACGAATATACTGGGTGGTATGAATGTAATTGATGCGGCTCTCATAAATAAGGTTAGAAAAGTAGTTGCGTTATCTACAGATAAAGCATGCAACCCCATAAATCTATACGGTGCGACGAAACTATGTGCGGATAAATTATTTGTTGCAGCTAATATATATGGGGGGCATGATAAGACAATATTTTCAGTTGTTCGTTATGGTAATGTAGTAGGAAGTCGTGGTTCAGTAGTTCCATTCTTCAAAGAACGGGCCAAAACCGGGATACTTCCTATAACAGATTCTAGGATGACTCGTTTCTGGATTACCTTGGATCAAAGTGTTCATTTTGTATTAAGGGTCTTAGACTTAGCGTCAGGGGGAGAAATCTTTGTACCTAAAATTCCTTCTATGCATATTGTTGAATTGGCAAAGGCAATAGCACCTGAATGTACGCAAGAAGAGGTCGGTATACGACCCGGAGAGAAGATCCATGAAATCTTAATTGGAGAAGATGAGGGACGCAATGCTATTGAATATGATGAATGTTATGTCGTAAAACAAGCGCCTGTTGACGTAAATGCTATTAAAGATTGTAATCTATGCCCGGAAGGATTTAGCTACACTTCTGACAATAATTCCCAGAAAATCAGTATTGAGGAACTCCATCGTGTATTAGAACAGATTTCAGATGACTATAGTATTGAGAAGAGTCGTTGGTCCATGGAAGACGTACCTCAATAACACTTTTTTAATGATTCAATCAACTCAGATTTTATGGTTCTAGTGAACTACCAAGCCTCTGTACATTATCACTTATTCAGTTACCACATCAACCCTTCAATTACTACCTGTTATGGATAGAGCTAAAACGAGATTGTTAATTACGGGTGTCAGCGGATTGTTGGGAAACAATCTTGCTTATTACTTTAGGGATAAGTATGAAATCCTGGGGTTGTACAATTCACATCCTGTTAATATTAATAGAATTCGTACCGGGAAATGTGACATTGCGAGCAAAGGTTCTATTGAAAGAGTTATTCAGGAATTTAATCCTTCGATTATTTTGCACTGCGCTTCTATAACTGATATAGAACAATGTGAACGTGATAAAGATATTGCTGAAAAAATAAATGTTTTGTCAACAACTTATCTTACAAGGAGCATCATAGCTCAGGACGTCAAGCTGGTTTATATCTCAACCGATGCCGTCTATGACGGTGTAAGAGGGGATTCTTCTGAGTCTGACAAGGTGAATCCATTAAATTTCTATGGTAGATCTAAATATGAGGGAGAGCTGGAGGTTTCAAACAAGGAAAACGCTCTTATATTTCGGACAAATATCTTTGGATGGAATATCCAAGATAAGAAAAGTCTCGGTGAGTGGATATTAAATGAACTTCAGGCGAATCGAGGAATAAATGGTTTTAAAGATGCTTTTTTTTCTTCTATATATACGTTGGAGTTTGCCAGAATTATTGACATTGCAATCAGGCAGGGTTTAAGCGGGATTTATAATTGTGGGAGTGCTGATTCATGCTCAAAATACGAGTTTGCCACAAAAATTGCAGATTGTTTTGGTTTTGACAAAGAATTAATATCATCTATTTCTATAGATGATTTTGATTTTCAGGCTGATAGAGGGAAGAGACTTGGCTTAAATGTAAATAAACTTCAAAGGAAGCTTGATTATAGATTTCCTACTGTAGATCAATCTATAGAGGCGTTTTATAAGGATTGCAAATGTGGACTACCAGACGAGATTAAACGAAACATATCTACAGTTCAAGGACAATCTGCGATTATACCTTATGGAAGACAATGGATTGATGAAAATGACGTTCAGGAGGTTATAAGCTCGCTGCGCTCAGAGTGGATAACGCAAGGACCAAAAGTGGAGGAGTTTGAGGATACCCTTGCAGAATGCTGCGGAGCCAAATATGCGGTTGCCGTAAATTCTGGTACATCAGCTCTTCATATCGCGTGCCTTGCGGCTGAAGTAAAAGAAGGGGATGAGGTGATAACTTCTCCGATTACGTTCGTGGCATCAGCTAATTGTGCTGTTTATTGTGGTGCAACACCGGTCTTTGCAGATATTGATCTTAAGACATACAATATTGCTGTAGATGAAATTCTGAATAAGATTAATACGGAAACTAGAGCAGTTATTCCTGTTCACTTTGCTGGTCAGAGTTGTGATATGGAATCCATGCGTAAAGTTATAATGAAGGAGGAAAAAGAATTTGGTAATAAGATATTTATTATAGAGGATGCCAGTCATGCTTTGGGTTCCTCCTATAAAGATAAATATGTGGGTTCCTGTGCATTTTCCGACATGACAGTTATGAGTTTCCATCCAGTTAAACATATTACAACTGGTGAAGGAGGTGCAGTACTGACAAACGACGAGATGTTATATAAGAAGTTGAAACGGTTTCGATCTCACGGTATTACAAATACACCGGGAGAATTTGTTTATAGAGACCTTGCCTTTAGCGATTCAAAGGCAAACGGCATATCTTTAATGAATCCATGGTATTATGAGCAGCTAGCTTTAGGATATAACTATCGTATTACAGATATCCAATGTGCTCTCGGGGTTTCTCAGTTAAAAAAACTTCGTGGTTTCTGTAAACGTAGAAGTGAGATAGCGGATGTTTACAATGAAGCGTTTAGAGGTATCGAATCGATTCAAATTCCTTTTGAATCTGAGGATTGTCGTAGTAACTTTCATCTTTATGTCCTGCTCATTGATTTCAACCAGATCGGTGTGGAACGTGCTCAACTTATGATTGAACTAAAAAAATGTGGTATTCAAACACAGGTTCATTATATCCCTGTGTATACGCAACCCTTTTACCGAAAGACATTTGGTACTAACTGGGGGGACTGTCCTAATGCGGAAGAATACTATCAAAAGTGTGTCTCAATCCCCCTCTATCCAACCATGAGTGATAGTGATGTGGAAAGGGTTATTTTTGAAGTGACCAATATAGCGAGATCCAGAAAAGGTAAATATTCTTTTACTTAGTAAAGTTAAAAATATGGATATTCAGAAAAGCATAAAGCTGCAGGAGAGGGCAAAGACGAGAATACCTGGTATGACTCAGCTGCTTTCAAAACGTCCGGATATGTTTGCACCTGGTGTGTGGCCTGGTTATTACAGCAAGGCCAAGGGTGTTGAGATATGGGATTTAGACGGTAACAGGTATATTGATATGAGTATTGCTGGTATCGGAGCCAATATACTTGGTTATGCTGATGAAGATGTAGATACTGCAGTACATGAAGCAATTAATGCAGGTGCAAGCAGTTCTCTTAATTGCCCGGAAGAAATAGAACTTGCAGATCTACTGTGTACAATTCATCCATGGGCAGAAAAGGTCAGGTATGCCAGATCAGGAGGTGAGTCTATGGCTATTGCGGTCAGGATTGCGCGCGCATTTACCGGCAAAGATAAAGTTGCGTTTTGTGGATACCACGGTTGGCATGACTGGTACTTATCGGCAAATCTGGGAACTGAAAATGCTCTAGGTGAACATCTAATGCCCGGTTTGTCTCCCTGCGGTGTTCCAAAGGGGTTGACGGGGACGGCATTTCCCTTCCGATACAATCGCATAGAAGAGTTACAGACTATTGTAGCTAAGCATAAGAACGATTTAGCCGCCATTATAATGGAGCCTATTCGAAGCGAACGGCCGGAATCCGGATTCCTTGAAAATGTTAGAAACCTGGCTTCCGAAACAGGTGCCGTATTTATTATGGATGAAATTTCCGCAGGGTTCAGAATGAATTCAGGTGGATCTCACCTGAAATTTGGGGTTTTTCCAGACATTGCTGTATTTTCAAAAGCACTGGGAAACGGTTATCCAATTGCCGCTATTATCGGAAAAGAAGAGGTAATGGACGCGGCCCAGAATACTTTTATTAGTAGTACTATGTGGACTGAACGTACGGGTCTGGCAGCAGCCCTGGCTACCATTAATAAGCACCGAAGTGTTGATGCAGGTAAACACTTGATGCAGATTGGGACACAGATACAAGATGGATGGCGCGGGAGTGCATCCAAAAACGGTTTAAATATACATGTTAGTGGGATAGCTCCATTAGGTCATTTTTCTTTTCAATATGATAATGCCTTGGCAATGAAGGCTTTGTTTGTTCAATTAATGCTTGAAAGAGGTTTTCTGGCTTCGACGCTTTTTTACGCTATGTATGTCCATCAGGATTGTCATGTAAAAGAGTATCTCAGGGCAGTAGATGAAACCTTTTCAATAATTTCTACAGCAAATGAGGCAGGGAATGTTGAAAAACTATTAAAAGGTTTACCTTCAAGTACCGGTTTTAGTAGATTGACGTAGCACGCAATACAAAAAATAAATGAATGCTTCTTCCTACCTTCTTGTTTTAGGCACGGCACAACTTGGCTTTAATTATGGAATAGCAAATGCTGGCAAGACTGAGCAACCAACCCAGACTACGGCAAATGCCATTGTCCAGGAAGCCTGGGAGAATGGCATTCGGGAATTTGATACAGCTCAGGGATATGGAAAAAGTGAACAGGCTTTAGGAGAGGCTCTGTCTAAACTGGGGGTTTCGGCTGAAGCTCTTGTTATAAGCAAGTTTGATCCCGCATTGGACCATCTAGATAGAAACGTTTTATCAAATGCTGTGGGTGAGTCGTTAAGTAGGTTAGGGGTTCCGTCCCTATATGGTATGATGCTTCATAAAGAAAAAATGCTCTCTGCCTGGGATAATGGCCTATCAAAAATTTTTCACACTTTTGTTGTATCCGGTAAAATTAAACACATAGGTATCTCTGTATATTCACCTGAGAAGGCTATTCAGGCATTAAATACCGACGGTATCGATATGGTACAGTTACCAACTAATATCCTGGATAGAAGATTTGAAACGGCAGGTGTGTTTCAACTTGCTGAGGAAAAAAAGAAGAAGATTTATATTCGAAGTGTTTTTCTTCAAGGCTTGATACTTATGGATATTGGTGAGATTCCAGAAAAGATGTCATTTGTCAAACCTGTTATTGAGAAACTGGAATCTATTTCGAATGAGCTGAAGTTGAGTCGGAAGAAACTAGCCTTGGATTATATCAAATCGGAAATGCCTGATGCAAAAGTAGTATTTGGAGCGGATACCCCCTTGCATGTAAAAGAAAATGTGGCATGCTGGGAAGGGGAGTTGCTTCCATCTTCAGTTGACAGAGTGAAGAAGATATTTGATTGCGTTGATGAGAAAATTTTAAATCCCACCCTGTGGCCAGACTAATATACTAAAAATTTTGATTGCTGCAATTGTTCAGGCAAGAATGACTTCTAACCGCTTACCGGGGAAGGTGTTGCTTAAGGTCATGGGAAGGCCTATTCTTTCATACCAGATAGAACGACTGCGGAGAGTCAATAATATTGATAACATCATCATTGCGACAACTACTAACAGAGCTGATGACCCAATAGTTGAATTCTGCAAGAGAGAATCTGTTTCTTATTTTAGGGGTTCAGAAAACGATGTATTAGATCGCTACTATCAGGCGGCAAAGAAATTTGGGGTTAATGATATTATGAGGGTTACTGCTGACTGCCCCCTGATTGACCCTGAGAACTGTGATAACATAATACAGATTTATCTTGAATCAGATATTGATTATATACATACGGGGCTGACATTTGCTGAAGGTCTGGATTGTGAGGTGCTGTCATTTAATGTCCTGGAACGTTCCAGACAGGAGGCTTCCCTGCTGTCAGAAAGAGAACATGTTACACAATATGTGCACAATCATCCTGATCTCTTTAAGAAAGTAACTTTTCAGAATAAAACCGATGATAGCAAGTATAGGTTTACGGTTGATGAACAGGAAGACTTCCTTGTTGTCAAGGCAGTTATAGAAGCACTTTACGAAGAAAGCATAAAATTATCCACTCATGAGATAAAAAATTATCTTGACTCTCACCCTGATGTATTCAGCCTTAATTCACATATTATTAGAAATGAGGGTTTACTTAAATCGCTGAAGGAAGACTGAGAATTTTGCTTAAATCTGTTTCATGCAACTAGGACTGAAACTTTATTCGACAGAGATTGCGTTAATACCTGCAGCAAAGAAGCTTCAGGAACAGTCATTTTTTGATTTCATAGAATTATATGTTGTTCCTAATTCATATAAGAATAATATTGACCAATGGATGCATTTCGATGTTCAGTTTTTGATCCATGCGCCGCATACAGCTCATGGCGTCAATCTCGCAAATTCTGAATTGCTAAGATCAAATATGGAAGTATACCAGGAAGTAAAAGCTTTTTCTGACGCACTACAAAGTAAATATATTATTGTGCATGGAGGAAGTGACGGCACTCTGGAAGAAGTTATTCATCAGCTTGGCATTATTGAAGATGATAGGATTAGGCTTGAAAATAAGCCTTTAAAAGGGCTGAATGGGGAGATTTGTAGAGGGTGTTCCCCAGAGGAATTCAGACAAATCGATGAATATGGGGTATTAAAAGGGATAGTCCTGGACTTTGGACATGCCATTTATTATTCATCCGCATGCGGACTTGACTATCGTTCTGTGATTAGAGGATTTATGGAATATTCACCTTCTGTTTATCATCTTAGTGACGGCATTTATTCATCCCAAACAGATAAACATTTAAATATAGAAAAAGGTGAGTTCAATATAAAAGAGTTGATAGATTTTATGCCTGAGGACGCGATGCTTTCTCTTGAAACACCGAGATATTCAAAAGAAGACCTGCAAGAATTCGCTGATGATGTAAATGTTCTGAAAAAGTACCTGAATCAAATAATTGTAAATACGGATTTTAACAATGGAACATAAACTGACCGGACAATTATATTCGGGGAATGATCTCGCATGGCGTTCAAAAGATAAGATGCATGATCTTAAAGTAGGATTTTGTGAGACGTGTGGTTTCCATCATGCGTATCCATATCCGGACAATGAATTTTTATCAAGCTACTATAGTCAGTATGTAATTCCATTTCCCCTTCATCAAGAAGAGATGTACAGGTTTGCCGGAATCGTGAGATCAATTATGAGGCCAGATTCTTCCATAATTGACATAGGATGTGGGAAGGGGGAAATGCTGAGAGCTCTTCGAGAAAAAGGATTAAATAATCTGTATGGAACTGAATTCGGCTCTATGTATGATACGTCAAAGAAACTTGAGTTCGCTACCATACTTCCATACGATATAACACAACTTTGCAAGTGGAGTTCTGACAAATCAAAAACCTTTGACTGTACAGTGCTGATAAATGTTTTTGAACATGTACCTGAACCTGTTAGCTTAATGCGGCAATTGAAGAGTATTATTTCCCCTGGAGGAACTCTCATTTTTTGTGTACCAAATGATTTCAATCGGCTCCAGTTAACATATCTTAATAAGACGAAACGAAAACCATGGTTTCTGTCATTACCGGACCATCTGAATTTTTTCAACCTGAATACGATCGACGGTGTTATGACCAAAGCCGGTTATGAAATCGTCCGCAAAACAGTCCAGTATCCACTGGAACTCTTTCTGTTACAGGGTGATGACTACATTTCTGAGCCTGAAAAAGGCCGCATATGTCATGAGAAACGCATTGCTTTTGAAAATTCTTTCAGAGAAACAGGGGCAGAAAGTGATCTCGAACAACTATACGAGGGCTTTACCGGAATGGGCATAGGACGGGATATGTACATTATTGCCAAACCGATACTTCAATCAAATAAGAATCCAGCTTAATTCATTATATTCATGCAACAAAGAGTGAAATGAGTAAAACGGTTATATTATTTAGGGGCAGTTGTTATACGGATGAAAGCCAGAATGTCATACTGCCACCCATAACCCTGATTAGCTTAGCGCCAATGATCAGTCCCTGTCACTCGATAATATTGGATGGTAATGTTAAGTCAGAAGAGGATTGCTTTCTGGAGATTAAGGAATCTCTTGGCAGTACACTCTGTGTCGGCATAAGCGCAATTACCGGTCCGGAGATAGCTTCCGGGTTGAGATTTGCTGCTCTGATAAGAGATGCGGCTCCTCAAATTCCTATTGTGTGGGGTGGCTGGCACGTCTCATGTCTCCCTGATGAGTCAATACATAATCAGTATGTTGATGCACTCGTAATTGGACCGGGGCAAATGGCATTCACCGAAATAATAAAGCGTATCAGTAATGGTGAGGCGTTTGATAACATAGAGGGGGTTATGACTGAAGCCAATCAGGGACAAACTATAACGACTTCGAAAACTGGCAGGTTTAATCTGGATAACTGCCCGTTACCTGCATTTGATATGCTTGATCTGGAGCTTTACAGGCGTGAGTCATTGGCGATTTTGCCTTATCCTGAAATAAATGGATTAAAGCTTACCGGATATCTTTATTATGTAACGAGTTTTGGATGTCCGTTCTCATGCACTTTTTGCAGCAACAATTTAGTTTACAAACACAGGTGGTATGGTTATTCAGTTGATGCTGTTCTTGACCACCTGGGTTGGTTGGTTACAGAAAAAGGTTTTAACTGCATAGCCATTATAGACGCCGAATTCTTTTTTAAGAATGATAGAATAGAATATTTTTGTGATGGGATTGTAAAAAGAGGTTACAAGTTTGTATGGGATGCTCAGGCATCAGTAAAATCAATACTGAGAATGGCAAAAAAGGGACTTCTGTCGAAATTGCGTAAAGCTGGATGCTGGCGTATGAATATTGGGGCGGAAACGGGATCCCGTGAAATGCTTGAGTATATCAACAAGAAGATCAGTGTTGAAGACATTCTTGAATCTGCCAGAATATTAAAAGATTCCGGGATAACGGCCTGTTTTAATCTTTTGTTCGGACTCCTCCATGAGAAGCGGTCTGACTTGCTGGACAGTTTTTCAATGGCATATCAACTAAAAAAAATAAACCCTGATACTCCCCTGCCAATATCATTTTATACTCCGTTCCCGGGCACTCCCATGTATGAGGATGCCGTAAACTCCGGCTTTAATGTCCCCAGCAGTTTGGAAGAATGGGGCAGTTACAAAACATCATATATTACACTATCAGATAATATTCCATGGAGAGACGTTAAACGGGAAAAACTTATTTACGATGTGTTAACGTTCTACCTTCCAATATCGGTTCCGGGCAATCTGAAACGCGGTACAATAACAATGTATAAACAGAAATTGGAAAAATCACCATACCGTCTTCTACTTTATCTGGCCACCAGGATTGCCAATTACAGGATGAAAAATATGGAATTTAGATTCAGGATAGAAATTTTTTTGTATGGCATGTATTGCAGGTTAATTAATAAACAGGACTATAGGTCAGGAAAGTCGGATATAGATGACAATTGATATATTGATAAAACAACAAGAAGGTTCTTATGGGGTTTCTTGATAGCCGTAATGATCCGTACTTTATTGCAGAGATAGGGTCCAACCATTCCAATGATTTAGAGCAAACTCTTAAACTCATTGAAAAAATTGTAAACAATGGAGCTGATGGGATCAAGTTCCAGTTATTCACTGCAGAGGGTTTGTATGTATTCGATACCCCTGTATTTCCAGGTGAGACAGAACGACCATTTGATGTTGCAAAGAGTGTTGAACTTTCCAGGGATTGGCTTCTGGAGCTTAAGTCTACTACTGAAAAACTCGGGGCCGACTTTATCTGTAGTCCGTTCTCTCTTGAAGACGTAGATACTCTGGAAAAAATAGATATTTGCTCATACAAAATTGCATCATCAGAAATCAATGATGTAATACTCATAAAACATATTGCTGAGACAAAAAAACCGATCTTTTTATCTACCGGCATGGCTAAATTATCGGACATTGAACTTGCATTGGAAACCATCTACAACTATGGCCCATGCGAGGTATTCCTGCTGCAATGTACGTCACTTTATCCGACTCCTCCGAACGAAGTCAATCTGCTTACCATGAAAACATTAGAGACAGCATTTGGATGCAAAGTCGGATTATCCGACCATACATTGGGAATTCACATCACCTTAGCTGCTACAGCCCTGGGTGCAAAAATAATCGAGAAGCATGTAACAACTGACCGTTCCATGAAGGGGCCAGACCACTTCTATGCATTGAATCCCGGGGAATTTGGGGATATGGTAAGCCGGGCACAGGAAGTAAAAGCAGCCCTGGGAACAGAGAGAAAAATAATTACAAATGGTGAAGTGTCCAAGCGTCATCTGAGCCAGAGAAGTATAGTTGCGAAACGAAAAATTTCAAAAGGAGAAACTTTTCACAAGGAAGATCTGACAACTAAAAGACCGGGTTATGGGATACCTCCCTCTTTTATGTCTCAAATCATAGGGTGTCAAGCTCGCCGTGATATTTCTGAAGATGAGGTAGTCAAATGGGAGGATATTCTTGGGTAATACCAATATTCTGATTCTGAGTGTCTCAAGGAAGACATTACTGACAGAGTGGATCGTGAAGGCCGCAAGGAAAATGAAAGTGGGTGTCATTGGTACAGACCTTAACCATGACTCGCCCGCGTTATCACTTGTGGATAAAACCATTTCTCTCCCTGGTCTAAAGGATCCGTCATATATAAACGAACTCTTATCGCAAATAAAAGCAAATCAGATAAAACTTATAATTCCTACCCGGGATGAAGAACTATTATTTTTTCCGGAGCATATCGAAACCCTTCAGGCTTCCGGATGTCTTGCGTTATGCAATTTACTTAATGTTTCAAAAAAAATGATAGATAAAAGTGCATTCACATATTTTTGTATTGAAGAACTGGGTGTTAGCAATTTGCGTGTTGCTGGTACTCCTCAAGAAGCAAAAGCAGAAGACTTCCCTCTTTTTTTCAGAGGGGCAAAACCAGGTGCAGCCCTGAAGATTCAAATTAATAATCAGGCAGAGCTCAATGCAGCTTTTTTGCTATGTCCTGATGGCATTGCCAGCACGTATTTGGAAGGTAAAGAAATTTCTATAGACTGTTACGTCTCCCGGGAAGGGAAGATAATATATATCGTTCCACGTACGAGGGATATTGTTCTTGGGGGAGAAAGTATTGTTACAACAACAATTGATTCTTCAATTTGCATAGAGGTCGCAAAGAAGTTAATCTTAAAAAGTGGAATAAAGGGGCATGCGGTTCTCCAGGGGAAACTGCACAAGAACAATTTTGTGCCTTTCGAAATTAACCTCAGATTCGGTGGTGCATCTATTCTGTCTTTTAAGGCAGCATGTTCCGCTCCAGAACTTGTTCTGAAAGAATACGTGATAGGTGAACAACTTACAGAACCATGCCGGTACGAAAAAGAGTTAAGATTAATTAAGAATTTTAAAGAGGAATATATTTCTTAATGAAAAAAGTACTACCTCCCTCTTTGAAGATATATGTGTTTGATCTTGACGATACTCTTTATGACGAGCCTGAGTTTGTGCGGGGAGGGACTAAAAGTGTACTCAAGTGGCTAGCCGACTATTACGAGTTAGAATATCAACCCCTGCATGAATTGATGAATTCGATTACCGCTGCTTTCCCTCGGAATGAATGGTATCAAAAACTAATAGAAAAAGCGGGTATTCCATATTCGCAAGAGTTAATAAACAGGATGGTCGATATCTATAGGAATCATACTCCAGACATCCACCTTCCCCTTGATTCGTCATCGTTCCTCTCAAAAATAAGGAGTAAAGATGGAGTTTATCTGGGACTTATTACGGACGGTATGGTATCGGTTCAGGAATTGAAAGTAAAGAGCCTGGGGCTTCATAAAATAATGGACTTGTCTGTTTTTACGTGGAATGAGGGACAGGAATTTCAGAAGCCGCATCCGTGGTCTTATAAATATATAGAAAAAAAAACAGATGCTTCCGGGGTGGAGTGTTGCTATTTCGGCAATGATTCGTCAAAAGACTTTCTGGCACCTAACAGTTTAGGGTGGAATACGGTTTGTATTTGCAGGAATGTGGAAAACAGGATTGCGGCGCCTAACAGGAAATATATGGCTCAGATTGAAATTAGTTCTTTTGATGATCTTAGATTGGATTGATAGAACAAACAGTTCGGGAACTTTTGCTTATTATATAGCTGGCATTTAACTCCATAAAAATGACATTCAAAAATAAATCTTTATTACTAAAAAATGAAAGCATTTGTCTTCGCCCGCTTTGTGTAGAAGATATAACAGACGAGTATGTTGATGGATTGAACAACCCGGAAGTTAATAAATATCTCCTTACTGTCAGGCAACACCATCAAACACGAGAGTCAGTGGAAATATATATCAATTCAAATTCTGAAAGTACAAATAGTATACTTTTCGGTCTTTTTTTAATAGAAGATCCCAAACCCTTTGTCGGCACAGTGCATGTTTCAGGAATTGATTTCTACCATTATTTTGCCGGTATAGGAATTTGTCTGTTTGCAAAACGTGCATGGGGAAAAGGATATGCGCTTCAATCTATAATGATGACAAAAGAATATCTTTTTGAATCGCTTGGACTGCATTATCTGTACGCTGGAGTATTTACTAAAAACGGAAAGGCTGTAACCCTTTTTGAAAATGGAGGATTTTCAGAGTCCTACCGGATGAAAGATAAATATCGACATATAGACAGTTTCGAAGAGGGTATTTCTTTTGCGGCAGTTAATCCATCTTTTGATATTTCACTTCTTAATTCAAAAAGTTCAATGAATTCATATTTATAACTATGAAACTTTTTAATATTACTTACAACAAATAAATAGCTTAAATGACGAAGACCGTTTTAAATTCCTTTTCTCCAATCGTAGAAGATATTTTAAGTAATTTAGCGAATCTAAACAGATGTATAGTTGGTGAAGCATTTGAAAAGAGCCTGGAATTTTTAGGCAGGTATATAGATCTTGAAATTCATAGATATAAAACAGGTACAGAATGCTGGACATGGGATGTTCCTCCAAAGTGGCAAATTAAAGATGGTTGTATAAAGACTTCGAATAGCGTTCTTGCGTCTTTTAAAGATTGCCCACTCCATGTGATGAGTTATTCTGTACCGGTACACAAGGAAATTAAAGGGGGCGAACTCCTTAAGCATATCTATGTTCATAAAGAAATTCCTCATGCAATACCATATGAATTTTCATTTTACAAACCTAAGTGGGGTTTTTGTCTTACGCACGAACAGAGGAATAAAATAGAAGAGGATGAAATATATGAAGTGATTATAGACAGTGAATTTATAGAGGACTATCTATCAGTAGGTGAATATACTATCAAAGGCGAAAGTGATGAATATATTTTTTTCCTCTGTCATCTTGACCACCCGAATCAAGTTAATGATGGTTTAATCGGATGTGCGGTGAATACGGCATTAGCAACATTAATGGAAGATAAGAATTTATATTATAATTATACTTTTCTCTTTGTTCCAGAATCTATAGGGTCAATAGCATTTTTGAGTCATAATGAGCATCTGATTTCAAAGATTAGGTATTCCATATTTGTAGAAATGGTTGGCCTTGGAAATCCTCTGATTTTGCAAAAGAGCTATAAGGGTAGTGAACTTATTAACAGCTATGCACTGTGTGCCATGACTGAATTTCAGGAGATAAGCAAATCATATCCTTATTTAACCGTGGCTGGTAATGATGAAAAAATATTTAATGCTCCTGGTGTTGATATACCAAGTATTTCAATAACAAGAGTCAATCAGGATGAGAGATTAAAAAAGAAAGAAGAGGCACGGCGGCAGGGGCTAAATGAACCGGTTTTGCCTTATCCTGAGTATCATTCACATCTGGATAATATTGATAGTGTGAACTTTCGTCAGGTTAATGAAACGATTGAAGTCTTATATGATTTATGTCACATTATCGAAAAAGACTTTATTCCTGTTAGAAAATTTAAGGGTCCTGTCTTCTTATCAAAATATGATCTATGGGTAGATTGGCGTAAAGACCAGGGAATGAATGAAAGTGTTATGTGGCTTATGTATTTGCTTGAGGGAGATATGACAGCATTTCAAATTGCAGAGAAGCTGAAGCTAGATTTTAAAGACGTTGTTGGATTTCTGGATAAGCTCCATGACAGTGGCTTAATTGAGAGGAAAAGGATCCCAATTGAATTTGATAGATAAACAAAACAGATATTGTCCAGTAACTTGTAATCGGTTTGTATCAGAATTGTAGGTAACAAATTATGCTTCTAGTAAGTGCGCTAGTGTTCAATAATTAAATCAAGAAAGGGAAAATATGGGTCTATATGTTAAGCCTTTGCCTATCAGCAGATTAGAGTTTCAAATGTTTGTCCTTGATGAGCTTGCAGATGAATTATTAAAAAAAGGTAAAGATGTAATTAAGATTACAATTGGTATTACTAAGTTAAAAGTTCCGGAAAATGTTTTAAATGTGATGTCTGGCACCGTTCATGATGATAGTAAGACACATCTTGTATATCCCCAAGGTGTGCCGGAGTTACGAGAAGCTATTGCAGACTATTATAACACTCAATTTAATACTGATGTTTCAATGGATAATGTAGTAGTGAATGCCGGCACAAGCGCTATATTCAGGAATACATTTCAACTTCTGTGTAAACCGGGACAAGAAATTTTGCTGCCTAAACCATATTATTGCTTGTACCTTCTAAGTGCTATTTTGATAGATGCCAAGATTACGTATTATGAGATCGATTATAAAACGAAACGAATAAATTTTGATTCGTTCAAAAAAGCATATAACCCTGATTCGACAGCCATTGTCGTACTAAATAGCCCCGGAAATCCTATTGGCAATTTTGTAACAAAAGATGAAGTTATGGAGATGTATAGTATCGTTGACGGGCGTTCATATATTGTTAACGATGAGATATATAACAATGTCTGCTTTTATGATAAATTTGAATGTCCCCTTTCATACGATGATAAATATAAAGATGTAACTATTGTTACGAATGGGTTTTCTAAAGGATTTAGGATGTATACAAAAAGAGTAGGCTACGGTATTATTCCAGATCATCTAATAATGCCAATGCGTATAATTCAGCAGCATACTTTATTGACCGCTGATCCTGTTAACCAATATGGAATGATTGAAGCGCTGCAAAGCCTGGATGCACCGGAAGAATTAAAATGTATTTTCAGAGATAGGGCGGAATATACATATAATACGCTTACGGGTTCTGGATGTAATCCGATAAAGTCTGATGGTGGATTCTATATTGTGTTAGATTGCGAAGATTGGATCAAAAAGAAAAAAATGAGTGATTCAAAAGAGTTGGCAGTAGACATACTGGAGAAGGTTTATGTCGGTACTGTCCCGGGAACTGATTTTGGAATACCACTTGGTCTACGATTGAGTTTTTGTGATCCAAGATATATAGAAGCCATTGACCGTTTAAAAGATTATTTTACGTCATAGATAAAGTATGAAAATCGTATGTCTCGGTATTAATTCAGAAGACAACCTCTCTGGTGTGCCTAAATGGGAATATTCATTCGCATTTGCTTATTTACAAGCTTATTACACCACTTCCAAATTTTATAAACAAACAGAGTTTATTAATTTGATTTATTATGAAAATATACAAGTAGATAGTGTTATTGATGATATTCTTGCCAATCAGGCAGACATCCTATCTGTATCATGTTATATTTGGAACATAGAAAAAACCCTTTTGATAGTAGACGGGATAAGAAAACGTGACAATGCAATAAAAATAATCTTAGGTGGTCCTGAATTTAGTGATAATTCTGGTGTTGTTGTTGAACACTCTTCTGTTGATATTATTGTTGTAGGCGAGGGAGAAACCACATTTAAAGATATTCTGGATCTTTACAATGACGAAAACAGGACAACAGAGTTGGCGGATATTAAAGGAATCATATATAAAGATGAATCCGGGCAAAGTACTTTTACAGGAAAAAGAGAAAACATCGTAGATTTAAATACAATTCCATCTCCATATTTATTAGGGATAGTTGACTTAAGTAAAATGGAAAACCGTTTGGTTGCGATAGAGACACAAAGAGGTTGCTTTTCGGATTGTGCTTATTGTAATTATCAAAAAGGGAATAAAAAACTAAGATTTTTTGATATGGATAGAGTAGAGAAGGAGTTAGCATTAATTCTGAAAAACAGACCTAAGCAGCTTTATTTAATGGATCCTACATTTAATTCGAACAAAAAAAGGGCGAAAGATATATTGACCTGTATTGTTAAAAATAATCACAAAACAACTATTAATGCTGAAATGTTGCCAGATACCATGGATGAAGGTATTATTGATTTGTCGAAAGCGGCAGGCATGCGAACCGTTGAAGTGGGGATTCAGAGTCTAACCCCTGAAGCGGTAAAAATTATGGGAAGATATCGAAACGAAGACAGACTTTTCAAAAATCTTGATTTGGCAATAAAGAAAGATCTTTATATAATCCCACAAATTATTTTTGGTTTACCAGGTGATAATTTCAACTCTTTTTTAGAGACATTTGATACTATTTACGACCTTCCTACGGAAGAACTTGATATCTTGATTTTGCTATTATTGCCACAAACGAGGTATAGAAATGAGGTAGAGAAATATGGAATTAAATTCAATAAAATTGCTCCTTATGAAATTATTGAAAGCAAAAGCTTTTCAAAAAATGAGATTGAGACGTTATTGCAGTTTAAGAAAATAGTACTGGTAACTCAACCGATGAAAGTAATTATTGGAAAGATAAAACGTTTTGCAAGCTTTTCATACCACAAAATGTTTCTTAATTATTTGAAAGAATTTGGAACACAATGTCAGAACTACTGTTGGCCTATTCATTCGTTAGCTGATAAAGAAAATGCGATACAAGCAATAGAAAGTTTTTATGAGTATTTTTTAAACAGAATTACTGATCTGAAAGATGAGAATCTGAAGAATGAATTATACCGTTGTAAGAGGAATGCACAATTTATGCTTGCTGCCAGGTATATGAAACTACCTAAATAAAAGAATCTTTATCAATTCAAAGGAATAAAATAATGATGATTTTTACTGCATTAAATATGTTAGAAGCATCCGCTCTGCGTTTCCCTGACAAAATCGCGTTGAAGGATGAAGTACGTGAAATTACATTTAAGGAATTGGAAAATAAATCCAGGCAGTTAGGCAGGCATTTGACAGCTTTAGGAGTTAATAAGGGTGATAGAGTGGGTATTTTTAAAGAAAACTCTGTTAATACAATAATATCAATATTTGGAGCAATGTATGCAGGTGGCGCCTTTGTCTGTATTAATACCAAAATAAAACCGAGGCAGGTAAATCACATTATTGAGGACAGCGGTATTAAACTTATTATTTCTAATCACCACAAAATCAACTATTTCTTCTCAAATGTAAAAAATGAAGATGTCAATTTAATGGATATCGAGCAAATATTAACAGATAATACTGACTATAATGATGTCTTAATTCCCCACGTAATCGATCGTGATCTCGCATCGCTGGTATATACCTCAGGTTCAACCGGTAAGCCTAAAGGTGTGATGTTTACACATAATGAGGTTGTCATGTGTGCAAAAGTGATGTCTGGATTATTTAAGAATACTTCTGACGAGAATATTTTATGTACACTGCCGTTTAGCGCAGATTACGGATTGACTCTTTTATACACAATGTTATTGGTCGGTGGAAAGCTGACGATTCTAAACAGTTTTTTTCCTAATGATATTGTCAATACGTTAGTTTCAGAGAGAATTACCAGTTATTCCGGAATTACACCGATATGGCCTTTGCTTTATGGTTCCAGATCTCTTTTTCCTGCAAAGGAGTTCCCTTGTTTGAGATATATAAGTATAGGTGGCGGTTATCCTCCAAAATCTATAATGAAACAGATCATTGAAAAGTTTGAGGGAAAAACTGAGATTTATATGTTATACGGTTTAACGGAAGCAAGTTGGTCTACCTGTCTAAGGCCAGGTATGTTGAAAGAAAAATATGGTTCTATTGGGACACCAGTTCCAAATGTTGAAATATCTCTAATAAATGATGATGGAAAAATCTGTACCTCCGGTGAGGAAGGGGTTTTGGAGCATAGGGGAGGTGTAGTAGCAAAAGGATATTGGAATGATTTGGTTAAAAGCAGTGAAGTGTTTAAGCAAAGTTCAGCGATACCAGAGTTTTTGAGAGATAAAGAGAGGGTGGTATACAGCGGAGATAAAGTGATCAGGGATGAAGATGGCTTTTATTTCTATAAAAGTAGAGTGGATGAGCAAATCAAAGTTATGGGATACAGGATTTGTACAGAAGACCTGTTGGACTGTTTGTATGATACCAATTTCGTCGAATTGTGTTGTGTGTTCGGTGTGCCTGCAGAGGAAGGAGATCAGAAAATTGTAGCTTGTATTGTGCCGAGAGAAAATATTGTAAATCTCAAAGAACAATTGTTTCAATATTTGAAAAAGGAACTTGCTTCTTATATGGTACCCACGCAAATATTTATTCTAAGCGAATTGCCATTTACACCATCCAATAAGATTGATGTAGTATTGTTGAAAAATTTATTTGATGAAAACAAACTGGCAGATAATTACTGAGACGGAAAATTCATTGTCGAATGATTGCTATAAGGATTGTAACTCCTTTTGCTGTAGCTATAAGATCATATTGCAGAATACACGTTTTATGAAGAATATAGCTACCTTACATCTAACGGTAGATGAATATAATTATCTCTTACATGCGGGCAGGCTACAAACGGGACTTGATTATCGTCCGTTAAATATTGCTCTTCTTGATGATATTAGTTTTGAAATAATTACGGCAAAATGTACATTTGATGGATTATGCCATGAGCACAAATACAGATCTTTTCTTTGTAAGCTTTATCCTGTCAAGCCTTTGGTAAATTATAAAGGAGAAATTTCTTCCTTTGAAAAAGGGGGAATTTGGCAAGAGAAGATATTTGAAAAGAATCCATGCACAATTGAGAATGATGAAAGATTAGTTAATGATAAGACATTGCTAATTGTTGAAGAATTCTTTAAAGAACCAAAAAATGTCTTCTATTATAAGTGCATTGACATTGTGAACCGGCATATTGAAGAAAAAATATGTGAAATCAAAAATAAGAATGTAGGCATAGAAGATAGTATATTGATAAAAGAGATTGAGATGTTGTACCTAAAAAATATATTTATAGATTTCAACAAAATTAAAAGGGAAGCGACCGATTTATTCTATTCTATGCAATCTTTTTGGGGTGATAAATTTGTTTTGGATAATTAAAAGAGTAAATGTTTTATTCTGAAATAAAAAAATCTATCGCCAGTGTCGGTGTCAGAAAGGGTGATTTAATTTTTGTTCAATCATCTCTATTGCCTTTTTTGATGAAAATCAACAGTGAGCGCCATAATGTTTTCTTAAAAGATACGTGCAATGCTATAATTGATTCTGTTGGTACTGAGGGAACAGTGTGTTTTCCCGCTTTTAGTTATAGCATGAGTACAAACGAAATTTTCAATCCAAATGATCCACCAATAAACGCAAATGGACTGTTGGCAACAACAATGTGGAAAACCAATAAATGCTTGCGCACAATGGATCCTATATTTTCAGTGTGTGCAATTGGCAGGTTGGAGAAAGAATTAACTCAGGATGTACCTAAAACCTGTTTTGGTAAAGATTCTTTTTTCGATAGGTTTTACCGGTGTAACGGTAAATTGCTTCAAGTTGGAGTTGGTTTTGACCGTACTGCATTTGTAATATATTTTGACCAGAGATTGAAGAATAAGTATCGTTATCTAAAACGATTCTCAGGGAAGGTGCAAAAAGGAAAGAAGCTGAAAAAAGAGACATGGGTGTGTTGTGTGCGGAAGCTGGATGGTACTGTTATAACTGATTTGAGAATGTTTAAAAACAGAGTAGAAGAGGATGGTATTGTGCAGAAAACGAAAATAATGGATAGTTATATATATTGTGCAGACATAAAATCTATCTATACAGCAGTTAAGGGGTATTTTAAAGAAGACCCTTTGTTCTTTATAAAACATTGAATTGTGCAAGGATTTTATAAACTATAAAATCATAGTATTAATTAGTCTATCTAAACGGGAGGCGTGTTTTGAGAAATGTCAAAAATGATGTTATAAATATTTTAGTTAAAGAGTCAATTATTGCTAATGATTTCGAAGAAGAAGATCTTGAAAAAGATTTATTGGCAAATAATATTCTGGATTCATTAAATATCGTTAGTCTGATCTCCACTTTTGAGAAAAAATTCGATATTGAATTTATGCCAGATGATATTCAAGCGGAAAATTGGGCAAATATTAATTCGATTATAAATGTGGTGAGTAATAATTTGAATAGTAACAAATAGGTGTAGATTGTCCCAATTATCTTGGTGGCCATATGCACTTTTCTTGATGGCTTAGATTTGTATACGGCAACCTGATTTACCAAACAGTAAATAGTAGTATGCGATACAGCCTCCTCGTTAAATTGGTCGGATGTTCATGGCTTAGCAAAAATTATATTGTTTCTAACCGCACATGCTTAATGCGTATTTTCATGCTTAGAAGTGCCTTTCACTTCTTTATTCAGGCTGGACTTCTTTTGTAGTGTGTATAGAGCTCCTTTGGCATCAGCGCTTCATTCTGATTTTCTATAGCCGGTTAAATATTAGTATAATTTCTAATGTTGAACGTTCTTATATAGGCTTTTTCGAAGCTAGTTGTGATCCGCTGTTTGTTTTTATATTTAGTATATTATTTTATTCTAATATGCATGAAATTAATTATTATTTTATGTGTCGTACCTTTGCATTGAATCGGGATATACAATATGGAAAACAAAATAAAAGTTATTAGAGACGCAGAAATTTTTGATGTTCATATAAAAGAAATGCTCTGTGACTGGTTAGTTTACATTGGTGTGAGTCTGGATGTAGTCAATGGTATGGCTGAAGAAATAAAAAAATATTTTATCCAGGACATAAGTGTTTTTGAGGTAGAAGAGATTTTGCATAAACTAATTTGGGACTACAATGTTAGTGGTACTATTGATGAACGCCTCAAAGAAGAAGAGGAGCTGGTTTTTGATGAAATAAAAAATCATTTTGTTAAGGGAAATACATTGGACGTTGGAACAGGTAGCGGAAAAATTGCTCAAAAAATTAATGATTTGGGCTTTCCTACCACAATAATAGATGTAATTGATTTTAATAAGAGCAATTTGAAGCTAACTGTCTATGATGGAGAGAATATTCCGTTTCCAGAAAATGAGTTTGAAAATGTAACCTTAATGACCGTTTTGCATCATTGTCAATCTTATATGAAAACCCTAAATGAGGTTATAAGGGTTAGTAAAAACAATATAATAATTATTGAATCTGTTTATACGGATCAGCATGAATATTACTGCGATATGTTCTTTGATTGGCTGTGGAACAGGGTTGTATATAGAGATGTGAATGTTCCATTTAATTTCAACAAGCCGGAAGAGTGGGAAAAAATATTCAGAGAAAAGGGGTTGACTGTAGATAAGTCAATTGATTTGGGGTATGACTCTCCGATGACACCGGAGCATCATTGGCTTTTTGTATTGAAAAAGTAAAAAAGGACATTGCGTAGCTCTTGTCAGGATTGTAATTCGAAAATACTAAAAGCTTTCGGATAAAGTCGACTGGGATAAGCGGAATTTTTAGTGGCTTATGCTCGTACTCAAAGAGTATTGGAGTGGCTATGGTGTAATTATTTACAGTAGTGTTATCAGTTGGTGGTGCAGTACAGTGCAATAGCAATTTCTTAATATTAAAGTTTTTTTGTAAGAGTAATATTATGACTTTTTGTGAGAAAGAATCTTCTTATTTATGTAGACGCATCAGCTTCGGCAGCTTAGTCAAGATAGTATTAAGTGACTTTCTGAGCAAAAAAAGCATCTATTGCTTTTATACAAGCAGGTTGTCAATATTTATTGAGAGGTATAAGCGGTTTGTCCCTTTTTTGTCTAACAGAATATTAATAAAAAAATTAGATTATAATATAAATGAAATGTATACCACCGAGGGCAAACCTCTTACTGATGCGGTATATTATGATGATTTATATAGAATCGTTGATGAGGTAGGTGAGAAATACCTGAATCGAAGAGGATCTTTGCTAAACTATCTTAATAGTAAACTGTACAAGATAAGGGATGATTTGGTCCTTTATATGAAACATCGTATAGTAATGGATATCTATGATGATCTCATGATAGTAAGGGTTACAGAGTGGCTGGCAAGGGACGTCAAGAGCACACTATATGGGAGCAAGCTAACCGTAGTCATAGGAAAGAGAAGCCACTGGACGAATCTTGTTGTTCAGTATGCAAAAAAAAGGAATACTCCATTTGTTTATTACAATAGCTTATCATTACGTGATAACGAATTGATGAAATTTATTTATTATTTACTAAATTTGAGCACGATAATTATTAATGCCTTCTTAAAACTCAGGCCGGCTAAAGCTTTGAATGCGGCTGCTAAAGTAGGTATTCCCTTTTGTGTTCACAACAATTTCACAGAATTTGTTTCTGAGAAAAATTATTATCTGTTTTGGTATCCAAAATCAAATATTGATCACGATAGGATAGCGATATATTTAAATGACGATATAAGTGTTGATAAATTCAGTATTAGCAATGAAGAAAAGAAAAATATTGAATTTATGGGGTTTAAACTGTTTTGCATTAAGAATCTGTTTCAAAAAAAGCGGAAAGGTGTAGCGCGATATAAATGTTCTTTGGAGATAGTAACTTTCGTTTTGCAATATCTAAAAGTTTTAATAAAACTTTCGTATAGAATTAATAATAGGGTAAGTTTTGAGGAATTCAAAATTTTGGCAAAACTGTTTCTCCGATTACCGTATTGGGAAGACTTTTTCTTACAAAATAATATAAAAATTAAGTTCCGGTTTGATGAAATATTTTCACATAGAGATATCGCTGCTAAGCTATCAGATGTAGTCGTAATGTCTTATCAATATTCAAACCATTCGAGAACAATGATTTTGCACCAGGATATATGCGATATCTTTTTTATATGGGGTAAGGAGTATGAGAAACTTTATTCTAATAAGCATTCATCCTGTAACAATATTATTCAATCAGGATACATTTTCGACTATGTATTTAATGAAATAAGCCCCTCTGGCAGGTCTATTAGAGAGGATTTGGACAACAGTGGTATGGATTTTGTTATTAGCATATTTGATGAAAGTTTTGGTTCCAATTCGATATATTCAATAAAAAGTGAGATGTTAGCTTTTTATAGTGAACTTTTTGAATATGCCCTTAGAGGAAAAGGAGTTGGCATAATAATCAAACCCAAGAAAAACAATTCTCTGCATTACCTCAGATCTTCAAAACAGACATCCGATCTCTTATCGCTATTAGAACAAAAAAAGAAAATTAAAATCCTGGCTTCTTCCGGATTTCCAGTAGCGGCCGGTAAGGCTTCTGACCTTGTAATAGGCCTCATCGCAGAATCTACAGCTGCATTTGAGTGCTGTTTATCCGGAATACCGGCAATTCTTTATGATTGTACAAAGAAAGGGGATAATCATCCTGTTTACAAATGGGGAAGAGATAAAGTTGTATTTGATGATATTGTCTTAATGATTAAAAATATAGAAGAATACAGGGAGAACAGGGTGCTTAGGAATGGGTTTGCTGATTGGTCATCTGTGATACATAAAATGGACCCGTTTCAAGATGGAGGTGCCAACCAGAGAATTGGTTTATATATAAACACTCTCCTTCTTGGCATGGATAACGGTTCAACAAAAGAGGAAGCAATAGAAAATGCCAATAGAATTTACTCAGAACGCTTCGGTAGTGATAAGGTGACTTCTGTAAGCAGCACTAATGGTGACATATTAAAAGCTGAGAAGGAACAACCTGTACATGTTACTTGAAGTAGGCAAATGTGTATAAGCTTTGCTCTCCCCTCCTGTATTCTAGTTTTAGGTATGATAGTTCAAATCAATCTCCAGTGCCAATCTATTACATACAATGAGGCACAGATGTACTCACCTTTGTGAAACGACCAATCACGGTTTACTAGAGGCGTAGGGATTGATCTTTATTTAGAAAGTGTTTTTCCTTAGAACACAACGTTAAGCTAATGATTAAACCTGGAGATACAAAGCAAGTAATTTTTTACCAGATGGGGATGTGGGGCTTATTAAGAGGGCTTTTGATGAAATTTGGAGGAAGAAGTGCATTTTACTATGACCTATCTTCATTTTCAATCATACTAAATATACTCTTTAATATACCGCTTGTTAAAAAAGGAATGGACTCTCTGATTAAACAGCACACTCCTCCCAAATATATTTCCGAATATGAAGGTGCTTTTTTCTTAATTGAAAATAATACAGTAGATTTAACTCACTCTTTCTTTTGTGATATGAAAATCTCCGATTCAATAGCGGTAAAGACATATAAAAATTATTATGGTACTGACAGAATAGATACTGTTGCGAAATTCTTCATCCAGGATAAAATTAGAAATTTTTTAAGATTTTATTATCAAGTCATACACTCTAATGAGAACATTACTGTAATAGTACCTGAGAATGACCTTTACCGTTATATTCTTGAGAAAAACCCTTTCAAGAATTTAGAACAGGTTTCAGTAGTTTTCTCTGGTTTTAAAATATTCCAATTACTGAATGGATTTGAGCTATTCCTGGCGACTCTCTCTGGAGCGTGTGTTTCATTATTTAAGCAGAAATATACTTTCCACAGAGTAAAAAAACAGAAACATAGAGTTTGTATGAGAGCTCATTTTCCCAAAAAAGAGGGTTTGCTTCGCAACGATTTTCTGATTGATGGAAAAGACATACTGGTAGATGATGTGCTTTTTTATGTAGACGGTGAGGCGGATAAGCATGTTAATGAAATGGCAGAGTTTTACAGGAAGAACAATTATAACTACACTGTATTAAAAGACCTGGAGGTGCCTGTCAGTTTGCTTCCTACAATTATAGCTGACTATATATTGCTCCCATCAAAGATTTTTTTTGGTTATCTCATTGAAAAAAAGTGGATATCTTTTAATGTCCTGCTTGCATTCTCAAGGGCTACTATGAAAACAAGATATGAAATACTTTATTATTACTATGAAATTGGGATGTTGATATTGTTCCATAGCGGTGGTAGTGAGATGGTGGTCGCTCCGGTTTTGAGTGCAAGGCATCAGAGTAAAATTGGTATTTATAATTTTGGATCTACTGTTTCATGGGGCAGATGGGCCCCTTACGCATTTCAAACTGCTGACTGTTACTTTGCGTGGGGGGAGAAGATTGTTTCACTGTATAACCCTACATGCGAGTTTGACGAGATAATAAAAGCAGGTTTCTGGGGTAAAGAAGAGTACCAGAAAATATTTTCCAAACGAAATGAATTGAAAAAAGAGATAGTTGGTGAAAATGAGAAAAACAGCGTTATTACCTTCTACGATTTACCATATATGTACAAACGGTCTACATTTAAAGCAAAACATCTGTTAGATTTTTACAGCACAGCTTTAGCATGTTCTAAATTGGATAATGTGACGGTTATACTCAAAATGAAAAACAGGTATAATATTAACGATGCTAAATACCCGGAAAGCATAAAACCTTTATTCAAGAAACTTTGGGAAGAAATAGAAGGAAACCGTAATATAATTATTATTGATACCTCAAATTATGATCCACTCCATATAGTTGCGGTTTCAGATATAAACGTTACTTTAGAGCTTAGCAGTCCATCGACTATTGCCTTGATTTGTGGTGAAGTCGGAATTTTTTATAATGTCGTATTTGATTTTGCAAACCACTCCTTATATCCCGAATATCTTGATAAGCTTATATTTAATGATACCGATAAAATTGTGAATGCAATTAAAAAACATTTAAGAAACGAAATAAACTTTAAAGCAATTGCGAAGGATGCTAATTTAGAAGATTACGATGAACACCGTGACAACAATGGGCTGACAAGGTTGATACAGGCTGTCAGAGAAAGAACCAGTTCAAATTGAAAAAATCTGCATTTAAAGAGATTAACAAAATTAGCAGTTTTATTAAGAGGGTTTCCTCTCAGGATAATAAGATCAAATTTCTGAACTATAGATTGCGTTGGAAATACCTACCGAAATTACACGTAGTATCAAGTTTTCCTACGCATGTAGACATTGAAACAACTAACAAATGTAATCTGAGGTGCATTATGTGTTCTCACAGTTTTTCTACACCTGAGTTTAGAAAAAGTTTGGGAAGTATGGATGTAAAGTTGGCCAGGCAGATCATAAATGAGGGGAGCAGGAAAGGCATGGCATCAATAAAACTTAACTGGCGTGGGGAACCACTGTTATGGAGAGATCACCTTGTCCAGACTATTAAATATGCTAAAGAGCGTGGAATTGTTGAAATCATTGTAAATACTAATGGACTGTTACTCGATGATGATTTGAGCCGTGAGATTATTATGGCTGGCCTTGATCAGATAATAATTTCTGTGGATGGTGACAGCGAAGAAACCTACACAAAAATCAGAAAGGGAGGGGATTTCAGTAAACTTGTTGGTAACATTGAAAAGTTTCTGGAAATCAGAGATACGCTAAAGGTATCAAAACCACTTGTTCGTCTTCAGTTGGTCAAGATGGATACTAATATACATGAAGTTGAGTCATTCATTAAGAGATGGTCAAACATGGTAGATTCAATAACTTTCCAGGATTATACAAATAGAGGCGAAGGTACCGAAAGGTTGACAAAAGACGGGAATGGTCTACGTAAAGTTGGAAGAAGGGCTTGTCCACAGATTTGGCAAAGGATAGTGGTTACGTGGGATGGTAAGGTCATCATGTGTTGCAGGGATTGGGATTCGAAAAATGTTTTAGGTAAATTGGATTATTCAGAAGGAATAGACCTGGAATATTTCTGGAGAGGGGAAAAGCTGCAAAACATCCGCAAACTTCATCTTGAAAATAAGGTTAATGATATCACTGCATGTTCTGAGTGTTCATACAAAGAGAGTTTTAAATGGCAATAATACAGAAAAATCAAGTAGAGAAGAAAATTTTACTTATGGCTGCAAAAATGAATTTTGCAAGATTCATCCCTCTCGGGATAGCTTACATTGCGGCACATTGTGAAAATGAAGGGTACAATGTTCAGATTTATGATGAGATTCCGGACAGTAACAAAACATTATCAGATACGTTAATCTCTTTTAAACCGGACGTTATAGGAATATCATGTATGACTGCTACATATACAAGGGCGCGTAGTTATGCTAAGGAGATAAGGAAAACATTGCCCAATATCCCAATTGTATTTGGTGGCGTACATCCAACGGTTGCCACGGAAGAGACTTTAGAGAATGACTTCGTAGATTTTATTGTTTGTGGTGAGGGAGAAGAGACATTTGTTGAATTCCTTCAAAAACATGGAACCAATTGCGATTATTCTAAAATTGCAGGGCTTGCTTACAAAAAAGAGGGTAAAATATCCATAAACAGGTCAAGGCCGGTTTTAGAGGGACTTGATTCATTGCCTATGCCCGCAAGGCACCTTTTTCCTATGGATTATTATACACAAAGATGGAACTGGCCTAGAGGTTATTGGTATAAGACTGCAAATATGATGTCTAGTAGAGGCTGTCCTTATGATTGCAATTTCTGTGGTAGTAAGTCCATGTTTGGAAGATCGTTTAGGGCGTGCAGCACAAAAAGAACGGTCGATGAGATAGAATTATTAGTAAAAACCTACGGGTTCGAATGTATATCATTTTCTGATGATACGTTTGCCATAAACAAAAAAAGGGCTATTGAAATATGTCATGAGGTTAAAAGGAGAAAAATAAAAGCGGTATATAGGTATCAACTTAGGGCCAATACTTGTGATGA
>Ga0257124_1000721_pt1 | contig 32095 bp, 29 predicted proteins | sample SI106_150metaG_FD_190154 | JGI IMG/M metagenome (GOLD analysis project Ga0257124, IMG submission 190154) | Marine microbial communities from Saanich Inlet, British Columbia, Canada - SI106_150 | ecosystem: Environmental > Aquatic > Marine > Inlet | place: Canada: British Columbia | collected...
TTTTTTTATTTCTTCTTCAATACTTACAGGTTCAATTAAATCTTCTTCTGTGATTGGCTCGGCTATAACTTCTTCTTTTTCCTCGTCTTCGCTTCCCTGAGGCAAGTTAATCGGTGGTTCGGCTTTTTTACTTTCCACTTTTTTAACTAAGGGTGTTTTAACAGCCTCGGCAATAGGGAAATGAAATACAGTCGCTAACTCTTCAGAGTTCAAAATGAAACCCTCGCCAACTCCTAGATAATTACTACGGGTTTTATAAGCATTTAAAATTCTATTTCGCCTGGCTGCCAGTCGTTTAACTTCAAAAAAAATGTGATCTTTGGTTCTGGTTAATCTAGACTCTGGTTTAAAACCATTAAATGGTCCGGCAAACTGTTTAATAGCACCAACTGTAGCTGAAACTCCCCGACGGGTTGAATAATTTTCTTTAGGCGCAAAATAAACCATTCTCATTTTTACCCTAAAACCGATTTTCCCCATTTTAGCTTCTATTGCTTTTACAGCTTCAACTTCTCCAGGAGTAAGCTCCATCATTAAGTTTCTCTGGATCTCCGGTTTTTCTTGCTTTACTTCTCCTCCTCCGGTAGCAAGTTGACTGGCGGTTTCATTAAATAAATTTATAAAAAAATCTACTATTTCATCGAAAAATCCTTTTTTATTTTTCCCCTTATCCTTACCGGTAATTTTATTTATTTCTTTTTTACATCTGCCCACCCATTCAAATCCTTCCATGGTTACTACATATTGTAACCAAACATTTTCTCCTTTTTTGAGTGACCCCATAATCTCCATAAGTGCTGCCATTGGATCTTTAAATTCTTGAGTTAAACTATGTTCAAAAAAAGGATAGGTCTGAATCGGATAAACATCTTTACTAGACTCAATAAATTCTGCACCCCAAAGCTTGTAATCTTCATTTGGAAATCTTTCAGGAGCATTTTCCGTGTAATCTTCTACTTCGGTAATTTCCGCATCCGGGTATTGAGCATAAATTGCCGCTTCAACTAAATCTCTAAATCCTGTTTGTGTATATATTAAAAACTGAACATAACCATCAACACTAATTATCTCAAAGCCAAATTTTGCCTGCGTTTTTCCATACCACCATTTATCAATAAAACCATAACTAGAGTGAGCACCGGAAATTTGGTCAAACATATTTTCAATTGCCTTAGGACTTTGTTCATTTTCCTTTGGAATATCAATGGCTAATAAAGTATACTCTAAAGTTTCGCCATATTTAGTTTGCCTTGAGTTAAGCCACAAAATCCGTCCACCAAAAAAACCAAGCATTAAAAAAACAGGAATACCAAAATATTTCAGTATAATCCAAGCCGCTATAAACGGCCCCTCACCCATTCTTGCTAAATCTTCTAACATTAGTAATCAATAATTATATTTTATAAATATAATATAGCACAAAATTTACAAAAAATCAATAGAAAAATAAAAAAACGTAAAAAAATTACGCTTCTTTCTGACAATAAACTGATTATATAATAATTATTCACTCCGAAGAGCATCAACTGGATCTAGTCGACTGGCTTTTAGCGCTGGATAAAAACCAAAGAATATGCCGACTATTGCTGAAAAAGAAAAACCAATTATTGGACCGACTATATTGCTAGCTATTATAATAAAATCCATTCTATTTATTAGATATAAAGCTAATTGTCCTAAAAATACACCCAAAATACCACCAAACATAGAAAGTACGACTGATTCTAATAAAAATTGGCTTAAAATATCAAATTGTTTAGCGCCAATCGCTCTGGCGATACCGATTTCTTTTGTTCGCTCAGCTACAGTAACAAACATTACATTCATGATCCCAATACCAGATACTAAAAGCACAATTGCGGCTACGGCTGTAAGTAGAACGGTCATTAACTCGGCTGATTCTTGAGCAGCTCCTACCATACTACCGGCATCCATTATCCTAAAGTCATCTTCTTGACTTGCTTTTAAATTGTGCTCGTCCCTGAGAATTCCTATAACTTCTTCGGTCGCAATTTCAACGTTATCCACATTATCAACGGTAAGATTAAGCATTGTGAAAGCACTGGAGCCAAGAATGCTGGCCTCGGCCGTTGTGTAAGGAACGAAAATTGAATCATCGGGCGTTACCGGTCCAAAACTAGAGCCAATTTCCTTCAAAATTCCAATCACACTATAAGTTTTTCCTTTTATGGTAATATTCTGTCCTACAGGATCTTCATCTTCTTCAAATAAAGTATCTATCACGCCTGTTCCTAAAATTGCTATTTTAGCCCTGGAAGAAATGTCCGAATCAGTGATTGATTCTCCTTTCGATAGCTCATAATTTGAAACTTCAAAATAATTTGAATCAATTCCAAGTATTGAAATGGTTCCACTTTCTTTGCCAAAAGATACAATTGTACTTCCTCTTACTAAGGAGGTTGCTTTGCTTATATGAGTTGCTTGTTCTTTGATAGCCTCAGAATCCTGAGCTTTAAGGTTAGAAGTTCCCGTTGAGCTCCTGCTTCGAGATGACATAATCAATAAAGAATTCGCACTAAGCCCTTGAAACTGTTCATTAACAGCCATCTCGGCTCCTTTACCGATACCGACAACGGCAATTACCGTTGATACTCCGATTATAATTCCAAGCATAGACAAAAGAGTTCTTGTCTTGTTATTCCATAACGACTCTAGAGCCATTTTAATAATCTCAAAAACCATAAGTCTAATAATTGGAACTTAATTTATAATTATTATCAACCACTTTTCCGTCTCGTAAAAAAATAATTCGATCGGCAAATTTAGCTACCTCGGATGTATGCGTCACCATAATAATGGTTTTTCCTTCTTTTTTTAAATTCGTAAAAATCTTCATTATCTCAAGTCCGGACTTTGAGTCAAGCGCTCCGGTTGGCTCATCGGCGAGTAATATGTCCGGGCTATTAATAAGTGACCGGCAAATAGAAACACGTTGTTGCTGTCCTCCGGATAATTCCGTTGGCTTGTGATACGCTCTATCTTCAATACCAACACTTTTCATAAGATCAAAGGCTTTTTCTTCTCTTTCTTTCCTGTTTTGTCCGGCATAAAGAGCCGGGAGAGTAATATTTTTTAAAGCTGTAAATCTGGAGAGAAGATTAAACTGCTGAAAAATAAACCCCATTTTTTTATTCCTAATATACGCGAGGGTGTAATCGTCACGAACCTCTCCAATATTTTCTTCTTCCAAAAAATATCGCCCACTAGTGAGTGGATGAAGACCACCAATAATATTAAGCAGGGTTGTCTTTCCTCCTCCGGACTCGCCCATCAATGCCACAAATTCTCCGGTTTTAATTTCTAAATCTATCCCATTCAAAACAGGAATCTCTTCTTTGTTAGACAAAAAATAAGATTTATGGACACTCTCTAGCTTTATAGCTAATTTTTCCTTCATATTAATAAACTATTTTATCGCTATTCTCTAGACCGCTAATTATTTCTACATTCTTCCCGTCTGTAAATCCAGTCACAACCGGTTGCCACTCGCCACTAACTAACTCTACCGATGGCTTTCCGTTAACATTTCTAACTGCCGCTACCGGTACAATTAAAATGTTCTTTGCTTCAGCTGTTATAAAATCAACAAAAGCTGTCATGCCTTCTCTAATTTTTTCCTCACCGGTGTTATTAATAATAATTCGCACCAAATAAGTAACAATTCCATTATTGTCCGTAGAAGATGTTAAAGAAATAAAACTAATTTCTCCATCCAAAGTTAAACTATCAACAGCGTCAAATGTCACATAAGATTTCTGACCAACTTTAATTTTATTTATATCCGCTTCCTCAATTTTAACCTCCACAAATAAAGTGTCGTTATTAATAATTGTAGCGACCGCGTTTCCATCGTCTCTATTTATAATATCTCCCACTTTATAATTTAACATAGCCACTTCACCGTCTATTGGAGATATTAAAGTAGCTTGCGCAATATTATATTTCGCTTTATCGATGTTTATCGCCGCGGAAGTAAGCTGAGCCCTTAGTGATGCCAAATCAACGTCCCTTGTTGGCGCAACTAATTCTCTGTAAGAAATTTCTACTTGTTCTAACGATAATTCTTTAGATTTTACCGTATTTTCTGAATTCATTATATCTTGTTCAGCCTGTTCCTTAGCTGTTTCAAGATCCTCTACGGCTTTTTGATAGGTAATTTTATAACCACTCAAGCTACTTTTGGCGCTCCGAACCGACTGAAGACTATTAGTAATAGTCGTTGCATTACTACTAACACTGGAACGGTTGGAATTATTAGTACTTACAAAACTATCTAACTCTGCCTGAGTTAAACCCGGTCCAACTGTTGTTGCGCCAAGCAATATAGACATGTCAAATAAATGGTTTTGCATAATACTTAACGCTACCTCAATTTCATTACCGGCTGTATCTATCTCTTCATGATTGCTATAAGTATTTAAATTCAAAATATAAAAATCAATTTTCTCTTTTTCTGTTTTAACTTTATCGTAGCTTATTTCAGCGCTTACCAAAGACGAAGAGTTATTGGCTCCCAATAAAAGCTCAAAATCATCGTTAATATTTATATCATCAATACCTAGGACACTATCTGAGTCTTGTAAGATACTTCCAAAAGAAACGCCAACAGACTTAATACTATTAACTAAGTCCTCATAAGCGCTATCGACAATTTCGCTACTTTCGTTATTATTTAATTTTAAATTATTTTCGGCAGTTGCTAAAGCTTTTTCGGCATTATTTATCTTTTGTTGAGAGCTGGACTTAATTTGTTCCAAAGTTATTTTTGCTTGCTCAAGAGAAACCTTGGCCTGTTCAATTGAATTTTTAACCTTATCTTTTTCTTCTTCGGTTGGACCGGCTTGTTTAGTTTCTAAATTAGCCAGAGAAGACTGATAAGAGGCGTAGGCATTTTGTAAATCAAAATTTAACTTTTCCGTAGTAACTGAAGCAATTTTATCACCTTTACTAATCCTATCTCCCTCCTTGATGAAAACTTCTTTAACTTCTAAAGTATCTCCTGTTACCGAAAACGACAACGCTACTCCGTCTTCAGCTATAACCTTTCCGTCACTTTCAATAGATACCTTCAAATCACTTTTCTTTACAGTCCATTCTTTTTTAGTAACCTCAGCTATTTTACTGTTATCACCTTTATTAAAATAAAAATAACCTGAAGCAGCAACAGACAAAACAATAACAAAAATTATTATTTTCCTTTTTCCCTTTAACAATTTAGAAAAACCCCGTTCTTTTTTACTTTCCTCAATAATTGATCCAGTCATAAAATTATCTTTTAATAAATACAAACTCAGCAACATTACGATCTGTAATGTCTTTATTTAACCAAATATTAACCATTTTATCTTGTTTAATTTCACTAAAAGTTGCCTCTGTTATAGATCTCTCGTTTTCATCGGCTTCGTTAGCGTCTGGTGTTAACATCTGAATGCCAACAGGGATCAAGATGGTCATTTCTCCCACGGTTTTTGATTTCATCATCTCTATTCTCTCTGCATCACTCATATCAGCGCTTTTGCCACTACCCATGCCACCGCCCATACCCCTCATACCACTACTACTACTTAAAGATGGTGCTACTTTTTCACTATCTTCAGAGTCTCCTTCGCCCGAAACTCTTTCTTCACCAAATTTAGACATGTCTAATTTTAGTATAGTTACCTCGTTTCCGGTAACTGATTTAACAATTCCCATAGCATCGGGCTGTCTTTCCGGTTGTCCAAAATCAGGACTTCTTAATACTTCGGGGTTTTTCTGACTACTGTCATCACTTCCACAACCAGTGAGAAACGAGATAGATAATAAAAAAATACTTGCAAAAATAATTGTTTTTTTCATATTTTAAAGTTAAATTAATCTTGAAATAAACCTATCGTATAACAGTGAAAAAAGCAAACTTGCGTATTGCAAGCTTGCTTTTTTGTTATAAGATTACTGCATAAAATCACATATTCCGTCATTGTTTTCATCAACAAACTTTCCTCCTGTGTTTTGTCCTCTATCGCCTGAACGATGCATGCCTCTTCCTTCACCATTACCTCTGTTGCCGCCTTCACCTCTTGACATTTTTCCTTGTCCAAGGCCAAGCTCTTCCCTGATTGCGTCAGCCCCTTCGGTGTCTCCGTCTAACCTCAATTGTCTGATCTCTACAAACTTATTAAAATTTTCTTCGTTGATTACTTCCATCATTCTGCCTTTGCCTTTTGTTTCTCCTCTTGCTTCTTTCCAAGCGTTATAATCTACATTTTCGAAAGCTTGAGTCATTGCCTCGTGCCTTTCTGGAGTATAATCCGGGCCCTTTACATTAGGGTCTCCCTGGTAAGCAAATGTACTAACAGCGATTCCTGTAGTGGCGACTAAAGCAACTAAAGCTGCTGCACCAATTCTCAATTTTGATTCTTGTTTCATATATTTTTTGTTTTAAATATATCCTGATATATTTTATAAATATCCTCATAGCTATATTTAAAGTCATTGAATAAATTATTTTATTAAGTTGTAGCCGGCTGTTCGTCATTCTTCTAGAAAGAATTGACTATGATCAATCTATTATTAATACAACTATAAAATTGATTTTATTTCATTTTTAATACAAAATTTAATTTACATTTTAACTCTTTATGCTTTCTGCTAAATCTTTGATTATTGCCGGGGAAAATTTATACTCTGCGTTTCTTATTTCTTCTAAAGTTGTATCAACAGTATAATCTCCTTGTAATTTAAATTCAGCTATAATTTTTATTAAAAGGGTTTCCGAACTAATTTCCCAAAGATCTGCCACTTCTTGCACGCTCAAAGCTTTCAAATCACTCCCTTTAATTTCTACGGAATGATCGTGCTCATGTTCTTTGCTTAATTCTTCGTTCGCGCTTTCTTCGTGTTCTTTATCGTAATGATTTTCACACGCTTCAACTGCACCACACGCAAAACGTTCAGGCGCTTTTTCTTCTTCCGATGTACTTTGTTTTTCCGGTACTACTGCTACTGGATTATCAATGGTACATCCGGTAATTATGACTAAACTAGCTGCGATTATTAGTAATAATGATAATTTGTTCATGTTTTTGTTCATACTTTTTTCTTTTTCTTTTTTAAATTAATAAATAAAATTTAACTTTTCTAATGCCCGGTGCATTCCTTAAAACATTCCTCGGAGTGTTCACACTCTCTCATGCAACCCTTCCCTTCTTCACCTTCAAAATGACGATGGATACCGCGTCTAACCATTGGCGATTCATCTTCGTCCAAAATACGAACTTTTTGCGCTAAAAAACCTTTATCTTTTCTTTCTCCAACTGCTACAATAAACTGCCCGACCACAAATTTTTGAGATGGTGGCAATGTCGCTTCCTCTAAGCTAATACCTTGCAATCCCGTAGGGGTTTGGATAATTAAATAATTTTCTTCTACTTCAAAAATTATTCCGGCAATACCGCTTCCGCGATTTTCTAAACATCCCCCTAAAAAAGGTTTTAAAAGACTACTAGCTGAATCGGGATTATATACTCCTTCTTCTATTCGTTCAGAAATATCCGTGTAGGCTAAAATCCCACCGGATACAATTACAAACAAAACTAGAGCAATCATTAAATACCCAAATGGTTTTTTATATGAAATATCACTCTTTGTAGTCAAATAACCAGCTAAAAATAAAAATAAAATAAAGCTAATAACTAACAAGTATGGGAATGATTCTAAAAACGCCAGTAACCCGGCTCCGCCAAAATTTAAATACTCTAGATTATCAGATGCTTTTAAGTAAAAAAGAAATAAATTAAAAAATAAAATCGCCAAAACAAGACTAAATACAAAAGCACTTCCCACGCCCAATTTTTCGGCTAAGAAAATATACTTGGATCTAGGCTTTAATTTATCGCTCTTAATTTCGTTCATTATTTTGTCTTCCAGTTTTTGTTTATCTGTCATAAGTTTTTTTTAATTCATTTTTTAATATTTTTTTACCACGAGAAATTAATGTCCCCACAGTATTTGTTGGCATTCGTAAAATATCGCTAATTTCTTCATAAGACATTTCTTCAAAGTAAAACAAAATCAAAGGTTCGCGATATTTAAATTTAATATTCGATAAATGTTTTTCCATTTCCACTTTTAATAGTGTTTTATCGACCTTATCGTTTAGATCTATTTTTTCATCTATTATTTTATACTCAACATCGTCCAAAGAGATTCTTTCTTTAGAATATTTTTTTAAATGATTAATCGCCTCATTATGTGCTATCCGATATATCCAGGAAGAAAACTTTTTATTAACATTAAAGCCATATAAATTTTTATATGCTTTTATAAAAACAACCTGAAGCACATCTTCAAGCTCATCTGAACTATAAATAAATTTCCGCAAATAATGAGATAATTTCTTTTCAAACCGTTTAATAATTTCGCTGTATAACTCCTTATCTTTCTCTAAAATTATCTCAACCAATTGCTCGTCTGTTAGATTCACTGGTTTCATAAAATAAAGATATATTGCTCTTACTATAATACAATTCAAATTAATATTTTATTTCAAAACACTATCTCCAGCTAAATATCCCGTACTCCAACAAATTTGTAGATTGTACCCGCCAGTTGGACCATCAACGTCCAGTATTTCTCCGGCAAAATATAAATTTTCTATTATTTTTGATTTCATTGTCTGCGGATCAACTTCGGAGAGTTTAGCCCCGCCAGAAGTTACAACCGCTTGATTGTATCCTGCTAAGGATTTTATTGTTAAGTCAAATTCCTTTAAAAGATGAAGTATTATTTTTCTTTCTTGTTTAGTAACAAGATTTACTTTTTTATTTGGATCTATTTTTGATAGTTTCATGATGACTGCAATTAACTTCTTAGGTAAAAAACCATCTAAACTATTTTTAAACATTTTATTATTATTTTCTTGAAAATTTTTCTGTAGTTCTTCGTCCAGCTCCTTAAAATCAAGTTTTGGTTTAAAATCAATTTGCAATTTCATCTCCCTGGAGAACTCTTTTCCTATCTTCCGGCTCATATCAATAATAAGTGGTCCGCTCATTCCATTTTTAGTAAAAATAATCGAACCAACTTGTGAATCTATTTTTTTACTTGCTTTATACAAACTAATTTCAGCCTCGTCTAAACTTAAACCCTCAAGATCTGCAACGATTTTTTCTTTTACCACAACAGCCGTAAGCGCTGGGGAAAGTTTTGTAACTGTATGTCCTAATTTTTCCAGCCAAAGATAACCATCCCCGGTTGAACCGGTCAAGGGATAAGATTTCCCGCCGGTACAAAGTATAAAATTTTTAGCTTTTATCTCCTTACCATTGATTAAAGCTATTTTTTCAATTTTTTTATTATCAACAACAATGTCTTTTACCTCAGAGTTAGTTTTTATTTGCACTTGTGATTTTCCCAAATATTGAACCAACGCGTCTAAAACATCTTTAGAGTTATTGCTAAAAGGAAAAACCCTATTGTTATTTTCAGTTTTTGTTTTTACGCCACCATCTTTCAAGAAATCAATTATATCTTGCGGTCCGAATTTACTAAAAGCAGAAAAAAGAAATTTACCGTTCTCGCCAATCCGACTAATCATCTCCCGGATAGAACTATTATTCGTAATATTACACCTTTCACCCCCGGTGCTAAGCAATTTAACCCCCAACCGTTTATTTTTCTCAACCAAAACAACCCGAGCGCCACATTCACCCGCTCTCCCGCCAGCCATCATCCCAGCCGGTCCCCCACCAATTATCACCACATCATATTTCATAAAAAATTACTATACTTTAATCTTAGCATTTTTTATGCTTTGGTCAAAAAAATACTGATTTAAATCAATATTAATCTATAATATATATTTTTTCAAAAATAAAAAAGTTGGATAGAAACTCCTATCCAACTTGCTAGGGCGCTTGCTTAAATTTATTTTTTATCAGCCAATTCTCTTTGGCGATCGCTCAGCCAACTGTCCCAAGTAGCTAAATACTGGGGAAAACGCAGTTTATTTGCCACAATATAATCCAACCACTCTTCAGCGATAGAGATATCGTCTTGCTTTAAAGCGTTTCTAAAACCACTAGTGTCAGCAAAGCCAAATTTTTCCTGCAATTCAGATTGCGCCTCCTTTTTAGTTCGATGTTCCATATTTTTTAATGCTCCATCGCTTTTTAGCTGTTTAAAAAGTTCAATGTCTTTTCGACGATCGCTCAACCAAGAATCCCAAGTAGACTCGTATTGAGGAAAATCTTCTTTATTTTCCGCAACATAATTCAACCATTCTTCAGCTAGCCCGATTTCGCCTCGTTGCAAAACTAATTGAAAATCAGATGTTTTTTTTAACCCAAATTTTTCAATCAATTCTTGTTGAGCTTCTTCTTTAGTTCTCTTTTTCATTACTCCCTCCTGATTTTGTTTTTTCAAAAAAGAATTTTCACTGACCATATTTTTTATACTACTTAATTATTACTTTTATAACAACATAAATTAATATATTTGTCCAATAATTACTCAACCTCGATAATTTTTATTTCTTCATCTTTAATTGTTATATAACTTGATGGGCTGGCTGTCAAAGATCCACTGTTATAATAATTAATTTTTCCTGAAACCGTGTGCTTGCTAATATGGGTGTGTCCGCAAAAAATATAATCCGCCCTATTTAGCTTGGCATATAAAAATGCTCCTTTCATTACCGCCTTTGACATTCTGAGCCATCTTTTATTGTTATTTTGAACCCAATGAAAAATAACTTTGCTCTTAGTATCAAATCTTTGAATTATTTTATAAATAAAAATAGCTACTTTACTGATAAAAATATTTTTATGTAAAAAACGATCGAACTGATGACCGTGAATAGCTATAAATTTTTTATTGTTAGAGCGCCAAACATATTTACTGTAAACTTTTACTCCTAATAGACTAGCCAAAGGACCAACCGGACCGTCGTGATTGCCGTTGACCCAAATCACCTTTCTTTTTCTGGAAATTTCTCGAAGACGCGATAAAACATTCCAATGTTCACTATGCAATCTTTTAAAATTAAAGCTATCAAAAATATCTCCATTCAAAATCAATTTCTCAAACTCATATTTTTCTACAGCCTCCAACATCTTTTTCGGACGACTCAAATCAAGCCCCAAATGAATATCAGAAACTATTAAAGTATCAATTTTAATTTTATTGGACATAAAAAATTAAAAAGTATATGCTCTGTTGGTTAGACAGCGCTTAAACCTATTTAGCTTAATTATTTTTTTGGTTTTAAGATTAAATCTCTCCTAAATCTATATACCGGATGCGTTTTATCAACATAAAAATCTTCTACCCAAAAATATGGAGTTAAAAATTCATATACTTCACCCATTGGTGGGTCAACTTCCACATAACTCTTATAAACTTCTTTTTCAATGTCTTTCGGGTCAAACCATATCTTTTTCATAGTTTCCATGGAAACTTTATTTTTCTTGGCGTAAATCTTAAATTTATTCCTAATTTTATCTAATTCTATGCCTCTTAATTCCCAATTATAACAATCTTCACCTAAGCACATTTGATAGAACACATCAACCTTATTTTTAAAGCTACTAAAATATTTTTTATCATTTTTATATTTTTTAAATACTTCTTTTATAGTTAATGTTTTGTCAAAATTCATCGTAATGTTACTAAAGAAAAAAAGTCCGTCTTTTTTTAATATTTTAGAGATATCTTTAATATTCTTATCCCAAAGCTTAATTAAAACATTGCAGTGCATTTCATCGGCAAAAATAACGTCAAACTCATCTTCCTTAAAATATCCCGAAACATCCTCCCACTTACCTTGAACAAATTTCTCCTTGTAAGGTTTCTGTTTCATTAGCTTAATCATTCCGTGATACATTGCATCATTGAAGTCAAATAACGTAACTGGTAATTTTAGTTTTGAGCATAAATCTCTTGTTTCAGGAGTACAGCCAAAAATTAATATTTTAGCCTTTGGTTTTTTAGTCAAATATTGCTTTAAATATTTTTTATAAAAAGCAATTTGTTTTAAATTAGGCCTCCAAGGATAACTCAATCCTCCCCACAAATCAGCGTATTTATCCCATTCGGGATTATAGATTTTTTCTTTTTTAGACATAGGAAATATTTTATAATTTCTACAATGCTCAAATTAATTATCGATTTTATTCTACTGGTAAATTTTACCGGCTTTATAATTTTTAATAACTAACTCAGTTCCCTCAAACATTTTATTGGGCAAATCATTAAAATTAAACCATTTCCATTCTTTACATTTATTTGGTTCCATTACTTTTGGACTACCCCATTATATTTTGCTTTAATCCCGATATTTAAATAATGTTTATTATCAGTTTTTATATATCTTAATTCATCGGCAACTGAAATTAATTCAAACTCATCAACATCTAATCCCGCTTCTTCTTTAGTTTCTCTATCTAGCTGTTTCAAAGATAGTCTCCCCAAAATCTAAATGCCCACCAGAAAAACACCATTCACCCTCACCATGAGAGCCACATCTAAGACCCAAAAGAACTTCATCTTTATCATTTTGAATTAACACGCCCACACCAACACGTGGTATTAATTTTTCTTTGTTCATATTTTTCAGTGAATAATTTAACTTGCTCGGAGACAGGGATTCGAACCCCGATACCCAGGACCAGAACCTGGTGTCCTACCATTAGACGATCTCCGAAAAATCTGCTCCTTCTACCACTCACCATCTCCAGCAGAGAAGAGTAAGGATTGTTTTTGCAACATAACGGAGCTTTAGCTACAAATTAGTTAATTTTTTAGCAAAACAGCACGTTCACATCCCCACTCCTCAGAAGAGAGAAATAAATATTGTTTTTGTGACATAACGAAGCTTTAGCTACAAATTAAATAATTTTGTAGTAAAACCATACTGTTCGAGGAGCTTGCGACGAGTTTATGGTTTTATGTTAAGCAAAATTATTATAATTTGTCTAAAGCGAAGCTTCAGTCACAAAAACAATATTTATTTTTCCACATCTTCCCCAAAAACCTCATTAATCGAATCCAAAATCTCCCCATTACTCGCCTCATCTTTTTTAATCTCCAGCGTGGTATCCAAAATAGGATTTAACAAGACTTGAGTTCCAATATTATCGCTGATAATATCTTCAATAATTTTTCTGTTTTTTATGTCTTGCATTTTTTTCTGGTGAAATTCAAATTTAAAAGCAATAGTTAACTGACCATTAGAAAAAGATCTTAACTTACCGGTTTGCAACATAGAAGACAAAGAATTGTTATGCTTTCTGGCGTTTTCTATAACCCTGGACCAAATAAATTCAATGTCCTGTAATTTTACATCTGATTGACTTTTATTATCTTGTTTATCAACCGACAAAGGTGGTTTATTTTCATTCTGACTCGATGACTTAACAGCCTGCTGACTTTTTGATTCACCTGCGCATATCTCCACTATCGCCATTTCAAGAGGTAGCTGCGTAATTTTAGAACTTTTAATTTCAAGTAATCTTTTATTTAATATTTCAATAATTTTAAAAATTTGCTCTCCACTAAAAACTTTAGTGAAATTAATAATTTTTTCATTACTCTTATCGTCAAATTCTCTGGTAAACCCTTGAAGTTCGGGATTAATTTTCAACAGCAAAATTTTTCTAAAAAGCTCAATAAGATGCTCTGTTAATTTACTCAAATCAACTCCATCAGTAAGTGAATTATTAACAAGTTCTATCGCGCCCTTAGTGTCTTTTCCTGCAATAAAATCAGTTAAAGAAAAAACTAGGTTCAAAGAAGAGTGCGGGATAACAATTTCCGCTTGCTCCTTGCTTATCTCTTTTTCTCCTAAAGATAAAACTTGCCCTAGTAAACTTTCGGCGTCCCGAAGGCATCCCTCTGAATTATAGGCGATATTATCCAAAACTTCTTTGTCTATTTTTACCTCTTCTTGTTTACTTATTTTTTCCAATCGCTTTACTACCTCGGATATTGGAATTCTTTTAAAATCAAAACTCTCACAACGAGAAATTATAGTCTCAGGAACTTTATAAATCTCCGTTGTTGCCAATACAAAAACAACATTTGGAGGGGGCTCCTCTAGCGTTTTTAAGAGAGCGTTAAAAGCCGAAGTTGAAAGCATATGAACTTCGTCAATAATAAAAATTTTATGCTTTTTCGATGATATCGCAGTTCTTGATACGGCAATAATATTTTCCCTGACATTTTGAACACCTGTGTGAGAAGCAGCGTCAACTTCTATAATATTAAGATCACTCCCCTTGTCGATAGAGTCACAACTTAAACATTTATTACACGGCTCAAAATCTCCTTCTTTTCTATTCTCGCAATTTAAAGATTTTGCCAGAATTCTTGCCAGGGTTGTCTTTCCAACCCCTCGTGGACCGGTAAATAAAAAAGCATGGGCCGTACGGCCCCTTTTTATTTCTTCTGTTAATATTTTTTTTATGTGTTCTTGCCCAACAACATCAGAAAAAACCTGTGGGCGATACTTGCGATAAATTACCGACATAAATTAACCTTTCTTTATAATATTTTCAACCGCTGCCCAGTCGCTTTTTGCTCCTTGAGGGGTTAAGATAATTACTTCGTCTCCAACATCACCGTTAAAATAAGTGACTGACGCTCGGAGAAGCTTAAAACGATTCCCTTCTACCATGGCGTAATATTGACTGGTAACTTCATTTTTTATAAGAGTACCAACTAATCTGTCTCTTTCCGTTGGACCGATTTGTTTATAAACAAATGTTCCGTCTGCTTCAATTATAAGCTTTAACATATCCCCTTCAACCAGCATTGATTTAGATGCATAATTTGAAGGGATGCTATAACGCTTTCCGTCCGGACCAATCATTTCTTCACCAGTAAAGACTCCTTCAATCTCTTTTTGTCCTTCTTTGCTTTCAGACTGCTTTAACTCGCGGGACTGCTTTAAGGAAATACCTTCTTCTTTTTTTGGTAAAGGGATATCTCCTCCATCCAAATAACTTAAAAGCTGAGTAACTTGAGTTTGAATCTTTACAAGATTTCTTTTAAGATAATTTATCTTATCGCTTTCGTCATCCTTTTCTTCGTCGTCATCAACAATATCTTGTTCTTTTTCATTATCAGACTCGCTATTATCTTGGTCTTTTACTTTTTTGATTAATTGATCTTCCTCGATCTTTAAGTCTTCTTCTAACTCAAGATTAAGATCTTGATCGTCGCTAAAATTTTGTTTTTGTTTTTGCATAAAAATAATGTTCAAATATTTATATTACATGTTATGTATTATATATTATATGATTAAAGGTAATCCTTTAACTTATCGATTCCATCTATATCTTCTATTTTTTCCAAAGACTTAGCTTCGATTTGTCTAATTCGTTCTCTGGTTACTCCAAATTCCTGTCCAACCTCTTCCAGGGTATGTGTTACACCATCGGTAAGACCAAAACGCATTTCTAAAATTTTTTGTTCTCGTGGAGATAACTCTCGAATTACATCGTAAACATAAGATTTTAAAAGTTGCAAACCCGCTGATCTGTCTGGGGCTACTGTTTTCTCGTCTTCTATAAAACTTTCCAAAGTACTTTCTTCATCGTCATCTCCAACAGAAGTTTCCAATGAAATTGTTTCTTGCGATATCTTCATAATCTGTCTCACCTTATCCAAATCTTCTCCTATTTCAGCGGCCATCTCTTCCGGCAATGGTTCTCTTCCCAAGTCTTGCACCAACTGTCTCTCTGATTGTTTGAATTTATTAATAGTTTCTACCATATGCACCGGGATTCTGATTGTTCTTGATTGATCCGCTAAGGCTCTTGTAATGGCTTGGCGAATCCACCAGGTAGCGTAAGTTGAAAATTTATAACCTTTTCGATATTCAAATTTCTGAACCGCTCGAAAAAGTCCGATATTCCCCTCTTGAATTAAATCAAGAAGAGACAGTTTCCGACCAACAAATTTTTTAGCGATTGATACAACCAGTCTTAAATTAGCTTCAAGTAACTTTTTTTCGGATGCTTTGTCCCCTTTGTCTTTTCCTTTTGCTAAAACGACTTCTTCTTCTCGATTAAGTAATGGGACTTTTCCAATCTCACGAAGATACATTTGAATAGAGTCAAATGCGATCATTCCTAAATCAAACTTTTTTGCGTTTGAGCCTGCCCCAACACTTAAAAGAATTTTGTCTTTTTCTTCTTTATTACGCAACATTCCGCCGGATGAATCAACGATTTTTACACTATCTTTTTCAAGTCGATCTAAAAAATCTTCGAGCAAGTCTAAATAATGCTCCATAAAAGGAAACGAATGGAATATCTCTTGCTCAGTAATAAACCCTCTGTTGCGGACCTTGTAAAATAAAGTATCCATCTCTTCTGCGTTCGGCTTTTTTATTTCCGGTTTTTCAACAGGTTTTTTAACAACAGCTTTCTTAACAACAACTTTCTTTTTTGTTTTTGGTTGAACTTTTTTTATTACCTTCTTTTTAGCTTTTGGCTGAACTTTTTTTACTACCTTCTTTTTAACGATTGTTTTTTTCAACACAACCTTTTTGGCAATAGGTTTTACTTTTTTAATAGTCTTTTTTTTAGTTGCTTGTTTTTTTACTTTTTGTTTTTTCCCGCCTGTAACGCTAGGTGTAGCATTTCGGGCAGGTGTTTTTATTTTTTTAACCATAACACTTGTTTAAATGTTTAGATGCTTAGATGTTTAAATGTTATTAAAGTTCCATTAATTTTTTATCAAGTTCAGACACTCGAAGAAGTAATTCATCTGTTATTTTATCTTCTCCGGTCTTTTCACTTTCTTGCAGCTCTTTTTCCAGTATTTTTTTTTGCTTTAAAATATATTCTTTTTTAAGATCTGTTAAGTTCTCGGTAATTTGTTGCTTAATTTCTTTTTCTGAAAAATCAAAAAAATCTTTTTCAACTAAAAGTAAAAGAGTTTGGCAAAGATTAAATAACTGCTCGTTACTTTCTTTAAAATGACCTAAAAACAAATTAAAGTCAAAACTGCCTTGGCTATTCTTATAAAAATTAATAAGTTCCTGATAAATCTTTACAAGCTCCTTGTTTGGCAAAACCTCCAAATGCAACTGTGCTTCAAAATAATCCAAATTTTTTGGGTATTTTAAAAGCAAACCAATGAGCTGTTCCCCCATTTGGCTTACTCGGTCTTTCTTCTCGGTTGATGCGTTTTTTAATCTTTGGCTGACTTTCTTATCTGGAATTTTATTATAACTTTTCTTTTTACTTTTTTCAATAGACTCTCGTAAAATATTTTCTGAAACATCCAATATTTCAGATAACTTTTTTAAATAATGATTTTGCTCTATTAAGTTAGGAATTTTTCCAATAACCGGTAGTAAAATTTTAGCGCTACTTTTCTTGTCTTCAATTTTACTTGGATCAAGCTTTTTAAATGTTTGAACAAAATAATAGTTCAAAATTGACTGAGCGTTTTTTACAGCATTTTTCCATTTGTTAATATCACTTTTAATAAGCTCGTCCGGATCTTTATCTTCCTCCAGATCAATTATTTTAATATTCATTCCTTCTGCCAGCGCAATATCAATACCTCTTTTTACGGCATTTTGCCCGGCTACATCAGAGTCAAACGCTAAAAGCAAATTATCGCTGTATCTTTTTAAAATTTTTACCTGTTCCAAGGTTAAGGCTGTCCCGGATGTTGCCACTGCATTTTTATCTCCGGCTTCATGAACAGAAATTAAATCCATCTGCCCCTCTACCAGTATAATCGCATTGTTTTTTCGAGACGCTTGCTTAGCCTTGTCTAGTCCGTAAAGAACTTCACTTTTATTATAAACATCTGTTTGCGGGCTGTTAATATATTTAGCCGTATCTGTCTTTTCGAGCGCACGGGCGCTAAAACCGACTGCTTGACCGTGCAAATTATTTATTGGAAACATCAGCCTGTTCCTGAATCGATCGTAATAACTTGCTCCACCTTTTTTCTGAACTATCAATCCGGCATCAAAAATATCTTTTTGCTTATAACCTCTCTTGAGTAAAAATCTTAATAATGTATCCCAACTGTTCGGAGCAAAGCCAAGTTCAAAATTTTCTATTGATTCAGGGCTTACCTGTCTTTTCCTTAAATAATCGTTGGCAATTTTTGCCTGAGGAGCGGTCTTTAATAAATGCGCATAAAACTTTTTTGCCAGTTCGTTGATGTCTAATAGTTTATTTTTCAAATTAGCTTGCTTTGGATTTTCAGGAACAAGCTCCACGCCCGCTCTTTTTGCAAGCATCTTCAAAGCCTCTTTAAAATCAAGTCCTTCTATCTTCATTATAAAACTAAAAACATCTCCACCTTCGGAACATCCAAAACAGTGCCAAAACCCACGATCTTGACTTACGGAAAAAGAAGGGGTCTTTTCGTTATGAAAAGGACAAAGCCCCTTAAAATTATGTCCAGCCTGCTCTAACTTAACATACTCCTTAATCACCTCTACAATATCCAATTTAGATTTTATTTCATCCGTATTTGTCATAAAATAATTTTATTTTCAAACAATACAAAAACTATATCTGTAAAGAATTTTATCTTATTATACATTTTATACATTCCAAAATTAATACTGCAATGACTCTTTTTCTGATTTGGCTTTCTCCGGTTCTCCGAAGACTATTTTTTCTATATTGAAAGTTCCGTATTTTGCGGCTTCAAAATATCCACTGATTGCTGCTTCTGCTAAAACGCCGCCTTCCAGCCAATCAAAAAGCCACTCGTTTGTGTACTCTGGATTTTCTTGCGGAATTCCAGCACCTATAATTGTCAGCCATTTTTTGTTAAATTTTTCTTGTGATCCGATTGGTGGAGCTACAATAATTGGAACTCCTAAACCAACATAAAAGCTAAGTTCGCTTGGTTTGGTCCATAAAATATCTGTCTTGCGAAGAGCAACATTAAACTTTTTAAAATAATCTTCTTTGTTGTCTGCAAAAATTATTTTTATTCCCTCTCCCAACTCACTGCCAAGTCCCAGCTTCTTAATATTTTCTTTAAAAAATTTATTAACATCGTTATGGATTCCAGCTATTAAATTTATTTTAATTTTTTTCTCTTTTATTTTTTCTTTTAAACTTTTTAAAATTGTCACTCCCAATTCTCTTTGCGCCCCGGCTCCGCCAACTGCAAACATTAAAGTTAAGTCTCCGCCTTTATGGCACGGAAATTCTTTGCCCAGTTCTTTTATAATATTTTCTTTATATTTATTAACATGCCTGCGGTTTGGATCTAAATTTACCAAACGTTTGCAAAAATCATCTTTTAAGATATCCAAATTCTCTGTGCCAAGATTTTCTGTTGGCAATGGAAAACCTGTTAAAAAAATCTTATTCTCTGAGACTCCGTAAAGCTTTAATCTCTCCGCTACTCTTGTATTTGGAACCAAATATTTAATTTTACTTAAATTAGGATTAATCGGTGCCCAAGCTCGACTGATATCGGCATCGCACACTAAAAGATAAATATCTTGATTAAACCCGTGAAGCTCTGCCATATAGGCCGGAATAAAAAAACTTGTAATAAGCGGGATATTTTCTTGCTTTAGTTTTTCTATAAAATGTTTGCCCCAACCTTTTTTAATTAAAGAAATAGAACTTAAAAGCTGTAAATTTTTCCCGGACAAATCTCTTCTGGGATAAAATTTTGGGATAGCCTGAAACTTATCAAAAAGATCAAAGGCGAACTTCCCCACCAAAGGAACATTTTTAAAACGAGAAATAAAATTATAAAATTTCTGGCTCTGTTGCCAAATTTTTGTGTCTTCTTTTGGGATGCCTTCGTATTTATTAGCATTAATTACTGTCCCTCCAAAGGCAATATCATTAAGAGGATAGGCCGCCCGCTGATGACCATACCCCATATCAACAGCAACCACCCAAGCTTTTTTATTTTCACTCATATAGTTAATAAAAATTTAATTAGTACATTACCAGCTTACCACATCCCCCACGAATTGCAATTTTTAAAATTTTAAAACTAAAGCTAATCAATAAACTTTAAAAAATATTGCTTTGGCACAGATTCTTGCTTCACAATTTTAGCCCACTTAGAATCAACTTCTGATAATCGTTTTAACTTTTTGTCTTCTTTAAACAAAGGATCAACCACTCTAGATTTGCAAAAAACACTAGTGTCATAATCATTTGGATTATTTATAATCTTAGTCCTATTATTCATTCGGCTAAAAAGTAATTTTAATTTTTTGTCGTTATCTAAAAACTTTTGAATTTTATTTATAACCAATTTATCAGTTGTATAGAGATCTCTTTCTGAAATATAGTTTTTTTGTAATGCGTATCGTAAATAATCGCCTACTGTCCTAAACATAATCGCCGATGTCAAACTAGCATAATAATCAGTGTTAAGCTTTAAGAATAATTTTGCATACTTATCAGCACTTTCGAAGCTCTTAAAAACCCAATCATTATTTTCTACTGTTAAGTTATCTAAAATATATATTTTATCTTTGTCATTAAGCTCGCCAAAAATAACTGCTGTTTTTAACGAATAATCAATCCGATCAGCGCATAAATCAGGTAGGTTATTTTCCTGAAGCGGAAAATGACTGTCATCAATGATATAATTAAAATCAATCCCATATTTTTTTAATATTTGTGGGACCTCTGTTTTTCTAACAAAATCCTCAGAAACATTGTCTTGATGGTTATGTTCTTTTTCAGAACCAACCTCCAACACATAATCAATACAATGTGAAAAGGCTGAATGAGAAACATCGTGAATTAAACCGGCAATCTGCTCTTCAAGTGATGCACCGTATTTACGCAACAATAAATAAACGCCTACGGAATGAGCAAAACGACTATGATCGTACTTACCAGTCTCAACATCGGGCTTAACCCAAAGAGGCCTATAACCGGCTTGATCTATTTCTTTTAATCTTTGAAGAGACTTTGATTTTATAAGTTCTAAAATAACCGGCTCATCAATCTCAAATTCTCCATAGACTCTATCTATATATTTCATATTGATTTATTTTACCTCTGACATTTAATACAAAAATGTGTGCCTCTGCCAGCGACTTTTATTTTTTGAATTTTTTCATTGCATTGCTTGCATTTTTTGTTTTGCTGACCGTAAACTTTTAATTTTTGTTTAAAATTACCTTTTTGCCCTTCACAGTCAACAAAATCACTAAAGGTTGTGCCATTATATTTTATAGCTAATCTAATAATTCTTTTTATGGACGTAAATAATAGTTTTTGCTCTTGCCCTGTTAAAGAATTTACTAAACGCTGCGGATGAATCTTTGCGGAAAATAACGCCTCATCAACATAGATATTTCCCAGTCCGGAGATAATAGCCTGATTTAAAAGCGTGGCTTTAATATTTGCCCTACGAACACCCAAGGCTTTTTTAAAATTTACAAAGGTAAAATTAGGCTGTTCAGGCTCAATGCCGTACTTACTTTTTATATCTTGTAACTCATCATCAGAAACTATTTTCAAATAACCAAACTGTCGCAAATCATTAAAAAATAAACTTGATCCGTCCTGAAATTTAAAGATAATATGAGTATATTTTCCCGGCTGACAAAAATTTTCTCTATCTTTTTTTATAAATTGCACTTCTTCCTCTGACGAATTAACATGCCCGCCAACTACAAATTTTTCCGGATCACAATACACTAACTGCCCGGTCATCTTAAGATGAATCAATAAATATTGTTTTTCAGATTGATCGCTCTTCTTTAAAACAAAAATCAATAACTTTCCGATTCTGTCTATCTTAACAAAAGAATTCCCAATCAAAACTTTGCGAAAAAATGACTGAGAATTTTTCACTAAATTTCTTTTTTTAATACTAATCTTATTAATTTTTTTGGAAACAACCTCTCTACTCAACCCCCTACAAATAGTCTCCACCTCCGGCAGTTCAGGCATATAGTTAAAACCCCGGATGAAAGTTTTTTTGAAAATCTAGATAGATATAATAATAAATTAAAACAAACGGAATCACAAAGCCAAAAAAAATAAAATACAATTTTTCAGCCTTAGATACAAATTTAGATAACTTGTAGGGAATGATAAATAAAAATGGGGCGACAAATATGGAGTACATCCCTAAATACCAAACCCATGACGAAGTATTACCCCCGCTACTAAGAAAAACTGCCACAACAAAAGGCAAAAGAACAAAAACCAATAAGTAAATACCTAACCATAAATAATTTTGTTTGTTTTTCATATTTTTAATTTAGTTAATAAATTATTAAATCTTGACCTTGTAATATCTCTATATCTGCTTTGATTATACCATACCCACCATCGGTAATCCAATGCCTTCTATGATAAAAATTTAAAGTTTTTAGCAAACTCTTGAATTTACGATCAATAATTTTTGTATAAACCTTTGTTAAATAATTATTAGTTCTATCAAAATTAGCTTGAGCTCTTTCTTCGCATTTTTCTTGATGTTTTCGTTTTTTACAAGACTCTAATTTTTTTTCAAATCTTTTCTTATTTTTTTCAAGTCTTTTGTTATATTTTCCAACAGTTTTGTTAATTTGATTTAATTTTCTTATTAAACTGTTTTTTACAAATTTCTTTTTTATATCTCCTGTATCATGCAAGTTTTCAATATTTAAGATCATTGATTGAATAGTAGTTTGTTTTTTTATTTTTATTATTTCTTGATTGTCTTCTTCTCTGTTTCCGGCTTTATCGGTTGAGCTGTATTTTAAATTATAAACAATTTCAGTACTTGTTGTGGGGGCTTTAAGAATAATTGGATCATTATAAATTTCCCAAGTTTCTCCGTTGTCTAAGCTGTATTCTGTTTTTAAGATTCCAGAGCCGTTTTCGTTGTCTTCGGCTATTAACTCAACCGTAACATCGTTAGTGTAATAATCATTTTCTTTTTCGCCTGTAATATTTATTGTTGTGCCTGGTTTTATAAAGTCGTCTTGCTGACCTTCGTCTAGCACAGAGCTTGGGTTTATTGAATTCTCAAATATATCATCGCCATCTTTATCTATTCGCAAAGTAATCTGCTCGTAGTCTTGTATTTCATCTTCCAACTCCATTTGAACTTTAGTGTTTATTGAATTTAATGGAACTTCATTAAAATAAGCTGTTTTTACATATTCACTATTTTGGATTTTTTGGACTCTCATATTAAATGATCCTGTATTTGTGGCGTTGCCTTTTATTGTGTAGCTTTGTCCTTCGGGAAGAAAAGCGAATTTATTGTCGCCCAGTATATCATATACTACTCCCGGAATATTATTTTCCAAGTCTCCGTTTTCCAGTGGTCCGACGTGGTTACCAAAACTATCGTAGATGTGAAGATCTATTGGTGAGTGAAAACTAATTTGTTTTCCGCTAAAGGTGCAGAAGTTATTATCCTTGTCTGCACTTAAATTTTCATAGTTTTGGATATTGAAATTATCAATGTTATTTTCATCTTCTAAAAGATGAACAACAAGTTGCCTTATTCCATTAACACTTGGGATATAAGCGTGTTCATGGCTATTAACGTAAACTTTTGGAGCCTCAAAACCTTCGGCACTACGGAGTGGTACTGTGCCGTCTCCGGAAATGTATCTTAATGAATATTCGTTGTTCCCTGATTTTTCTTTGTTTAGGATATAGACCCTGCCAATGGTTGGTTTGGAGCAACCTATAATATTTACTGAGTTTGAAAAAGAATAATCATCAATTGAGTTGTGGAACTCGTCAATTTTATTTAAAATAATATTATTTCTATCTGTATTTTTCATAAACTCTAAAGATTGATCGTAATCAAGCCCATGTGTTACGCCATTATTATCCATATCATAAATATCACTGATATAGCTTTTATAATTCTTATCTTCTTCGTCAAAATATTTTCTACTTGGAAGAAGTTGGTAAACTGCCGGCATATTTTGGGAGATGTCTTTAGCGGTATTTTGATTAAATTCAAGCCATAAAAAGTTAAAACCCATATCATCGCCAAACATTAAAGCCTTAAAAGCCTTTGGTGCGCCAAAATGCGGAGTGGCGATATCAATAAACCTATCAACCGAATCTTCACCATATTCTGTTAAATATTTTTTAACCAATAGTCCGCCCATACTGTGAGCAATGATGTCAACTTTTTCAGAGTTAGTGAAACTTTTTACTTTATCAATTTTATCTTTTAAATTCGCAATCTCGCCCTCTTCTTCCGGAACATTCCCAGCGGTCCAAGCAATATCAAGTCGCCAGTCATAGGGAAAAACAAAAAGATTTTTGTTTTCTTCGTAGCCTTTAATTTTTAGCTCTTCGATTAAACCATATAAAAAATCTTGATTTACTATTTCACGAAAAACATCAGTTGGTCCAAGCTTATTGTCAACATATGGAACACCGTCCGGGGCCATATCTAAGATGTAAAAAGGTAAATCTTCGCCTGGCAAAGACATTCTATCCAAATTAGGCCAAACCTCTTTGTTAATTTCCGTGTTCTCCAAATAACTTGCCATAATTCCGGGAACTAAGATAACTGGTTCAAGTTCTTGTTTAGCTTCCATCGCAAAATTTACTTCAACATCAGAATACAACGGCAAATCAACTTGCTCAACTCTATTCTCTTCATATCCGTCTACATTAACGATAAGGTCTCCTATGTCGGGTGGAAAAGAAAATTGAAAAGAATAATTTCCAAATTCATCTGTAACAGTATTAGTTATATCTTCATTCCAAAAAGGTGGTGGTGGAAGTAACCCCCAATCCGCCTCAAACCTAACTTCAGCCCCTTGAATAACTTGACCGGTATCACCATCTTTCACTTGACCAAAGATATTAACATACGGAATAAAAAAATCTCCGAGGGCAACGTTTGGCAAAATTAAATTAAGCAACATCAAAACCAACAAAATCCCTCCAAAGAATTTCCTGTTCAACATAGTTTTAGTTTTTTGAATTATTAGATTATATTAATTTATGTTTTGTAATATACTCTCCGAATTCCTTGAAAGCTTTTGCTCTTTGGGAAAAAGAATTTTTCTCTTCCAGGGACATTTCAGAAATAGTTTTTGTTTTACCTTCTGGAATAAATATTCTGTCATAAGGCATTGCATCTTTATCTTGATTATATACTTTTTCTGTAATAACTCCTTTCATAACTCCCTCAAATAAAACTGCTTCTTCACCCGGCTTACAATACGCCGCCACTGTTTTAAAATAAGCATCTCTTTTTTCATTTTCAAGCAATTTAAAAATACCCTTATAACCAAGAGTATTATATACAAACTTAGGAAGAGCGCCGGGAAAACCATCATACGCCTCAAAAAACAAACCCGTATCTTCTAGGATAACTGGCTTATTAAGTTCATTAGCAAGTTTCTTAACAGCGTCTCTAGCAATATCTTCTATCTGATCATCATGATTTTCTTCATACTCCATATCAAGTTGCTCTAACTCAACAGGATAATCTTTCAACACATCCCGAACCTCTTGAAATTTATGTTTATTAGTTGTAACAAATACTATTTTCATGTTTATTTTTTATTTTTCACTCTTCCCCGTAAACAGCGCTCCATAGTAGTAAATAGCCTATCCCAAGCGGATGGTTTAGGTAGGGGGTGAAAAAATGGATTGCTGTTAATGCGATTACTCCGAGTATACTTCCGAGGATTATTTTGTTTTGTTGCTTTTGATGACCTTGTTTTATGATCTGGAATAGTAATAGTAAATATGCCAACAAACCAAAGAGGCCTAGTTTTAGCCAGATGTCTAAATAGCCCCATTCGAAGGCGTAGGTTGTGTAGAGTCCGTTGGGGTTGTTTTCTAGGGCGCGGGGGTCTTCGGTTTTGTAGGTAACTGTTTTGCCGAAGCCGGCTCCGAGGATGGAATTTTCTTTTACCTCTTTCCATAATGGTTTTAATAGTCCCCAGCGACTACCGATAGCAACGTCGTCTTCAGTTGCTCTTTTACTAAGTGATGAAATAAAATCAATGTCTGATCTTTCTCGAAAAGGAATCGGCGCTTCGATTAAAAACCCACTTAAACCGATTGCGGAAACAAAAATAACTAGAACAACCAAAAAACTTACAAAAATAGATTTTATTTTCTCCTTTTTAAAGACAAGATGATAAATATAATAAACAAAAAAAGTTGCAATAATTCCAACCGCAAAGCTACGGGAGAAACTTATAATGATCACACTTGCCAAAAAAATTATTAAACTTAAAAATAATTTGTTGCTTTTTATGCTTTCGGGGGCTGTTGCAAAGCACCGGTTTTGAGATAAGTTTTCAGATTTTAAGGAAATTTCTTTATCAAATTTTTTGCTTATGCACCCGCATAGGCCAAAAATTTTAGAAAGAAATTTACTAAAATATGGAAATTTAGACGAAATCGGTGCTTGGTGACAGCCCCACCTTTGAACAAATTTTTTGTTCAAAATTGGCAGTAAAATAAAAAAAGTTAAAACTGCGTAAATATGGGACTGTAAAAATATGCGGAAAAAACCTGTTTCCATTTTGGCAATTTCCCCTACTCCTGTTATGCGAACCCAGCGATAAATTTCAGGAGTTATTCCGATAAAATTATGTGAAAAAATAAAAAGCAAAAAGAAGGTTTTTAATATTAAGGCTGTTAAAGCGGCGAGTAACACAGAAAACAGTTTATTAAAGTTGTCTTTTCTTATTACTTCAAAGATAGGGAAAGCTAGGAGAAAATATAACCAACCATTGGAATCAAAGAAAACATTAGATAGTTGATTCTTGTGCATTATTCCGGAGATGACTCCGTAGATAATGAATAAAAATAAAATCAAAAAATAGGGGAATAACTTTGACTTTAAAAAAGCTATTTCTAATTTTTTCGTTTTAAAATATTTTAAAAATACTTTAAAAGCAAAAACTGACATTACAACAGCGAATAATCCTATTCTGATTGAAATTGCTTTTTCTCCTGCTTCAAAATAAAAAAGGTAGCCTTTACTGGCTATTATTAACTCAGATAGAATAATCAATACTCCGTAAAAAAGATTTCGCCAAGCTAAAAATAAAACACCAAGCAAAATTAAAATAAAAAATATTTTATTTAACAACGGAAAAGCAAAAGCGTATAAACTAAAAAACTCTATTAAAATAATAGAGTAAAACGCGATCTTAAAATACTTTTTATCCAAAGCAAAATTCATATTCTTACCTCATCGTTGCCAAGCTTCTTTTGTAAAGCTCTAAATTCTCCAAAGCAATACCTGTTCCTTTAGCCACGCATAAAAGAGACTCGTCTGCAACATGAGCCGGTACTCCAATGGCTTTTGAAAGAAGTTTGTCTATATTTCTAAGCAAACTTGATCCACCAGACAAAATCATACCTTTATCAATTACATCAGCTGATAATTCCGGTGGGGTTTTTTGTAAAACTGATTTGGTAGCATCTATAATTCCTTCCAGATCGTCTTGAATAGCTTCAGTAACATCGTCGGAAGTTGCCACGATAGTTTTAGGAAGACCTTTTATCATATCTCTTCCTTTAACTTTCATAGACATTTTTTTATCAAGATACATTGCTGAGCCAATGTTAATTTTTATTTCTTCAGCTGTTCGATCCCCTATCGCCAATCCATATTTTTTTCTAATAAATTCCGAAATCGAAGTATCAAATCTATTTCCACCGATTCTAACGGAAACGGAGTTCACAATTCCACCTAAAGAAATCACCGCGATTTCCGAAGTTCCTCCGCCAATATCAATTATCATATGCCCTGATGGCGCGCCAATCGGAATGTTAGCTCCAATCGCCGCTACAATCGGCTCTTTAATAATATAGGCTGCTTTAGCTCCGGCAGCCATGGTTGCGTCAATCACAGCTCTTTTCTCTGTTGAAGTTATACCGGCTGGAACAGCTACCATTACCTCCGGGCGAAACAAACGAATATTCCCTAAAGCTTTATTGATAAAATATTTAAGCATTGTTTCGGTTGTTTTATAGTCAGCAATAACACCATCTTTTAGCGGACGAGATGCCACAATAGAATCAGGTGTTCGTCCAATCATTTCTTTAGCCTCCACACCCACAGCTAAAATTTTATTGTCAGTTAAGGAAATGGCAACAACAGAGGGCTCGTTTATAACGATTCCTCTTTTCGGTACATACACTAAAATATTAGTTGTCCCAAGGTCAATGCCTATTTTTTTTAGAAACATAATTTTGTTTATTTGAATGATAACAAGCTATATTCTTTTGGTCAACTTTTTGTGCCTGATTTTTTTGTTACATTAAATCCTAAATATTTTCCAAGCATAAGTCTGGTTTGGGCGTCTATTGCCGGAATTGAACCGAAAATAATCATACAATAAGGAAACAGTAGCCACTGTAAAACCATGGTAAGATACCTATGGGATCCTTTTCCTTTTGGACGAGACGGTAAAGTCATAACGCTTAAAAATGCAGAAAAAGCTAAGCCAATCATAGCAAAATTCATTAAATACCGAAGAGCTATCGGGGCGTTTTGAGCTAAAACTGTTGATTTAACACCATCATTGGCGACATAAAGTGGGAGCCAACCCATAATGAAAATAACAAGAGGCGCGGTTGCCCAAGAATAAGTCCCTTCCAATTGATTCCATATATAACGAGCTTTTTTAAATGGCTTTATTTTTTTATTCCCCCACATATTCCACATCATATAAGGAAAATTTTCTACACCATAAGCCCAACGCCTGATCTGCTTATACTGATTTTTCATACTTTCCCAAAAATTTCCCTGATAAGCGGTATTCATAGAAACAGGGATGAACATTGGTACTACTTCGTAATCGCCGTTATAGTGAACCATTCCTTGCAAACAAATTCTAGAGTCCTCTGTGACGATATCTCTTTGCCAAAATCCAAGCTCTACCAAAGCCTTAAAACTCATACTGTGTGATGAAAAAGTAAATAATCTTTCCGGGCGAGCCAAATCACTAAAAAGCCAAAAAGTTGTGCTATTGTGAACTACTCTGATTAAAGCCGGTGAATCCCAAATATTATTATTATAAGTTGCGATTGGTTGATAGCTGGCGCGTAAACGATTTGGGTGGTTTAAAAAAATATAAGTTAAATAAGAAAAATATTCACGATGCGGACAAGTATCAACATCAAAATTAGATACAATCACCTGATCGTATGAAATATTTTGCTCGTCGATAAATTCTTTAGCTTTCTTTCCGGCAAAGTGAGCGTTTGATCCTTTGCCTGGCAAATCTCCCGGAATATCCTTTGGATGAACAGTGATCAATAACTTTAAAAATTTATCACCAAACTCTTGCTTTATTTTCCAAGCATAATTTTTAAAATTTTCTTCATCTCTTTCTTCTCCGGCCAAAACAACAATGAGTTTTTCAAGTGGATAATTTATTTTTATTAAATTTGAAAAAGTTTCTCGAAGAACTTCGTATGGTTCCTGAAAAGTTGGGAGAACCAACAGATGATATATACTTCCCCACTCTTCTTGTTTTTCTTGTTTTAATTTTTCCAACCAATTTATTTTTTCGTGTTTACGATATTTTAGCCAAGAAAACATCATATGAATAATCATATACAAAATTTTTGTCAGCCAATAAACATCAAAGATAATAACAAAATAAATCGCCCAAATTGTTTTAAAAACAGCAAGCAAAACAAGACCAATCAAAGTAGACCAGACCAAAGCGCCCGGGATAATCTCTAAAATACGATGTTTTTGTTTTTTTGATAGTTTATTTAAAATCATTCTTTAAAAAACGCTTTATACGCTTCATAAGCTGAATACACATCGGCCTTAGATGAAATTTCCATTGGCGCGTGCATATTAAGAAGAGCTACTCCGCAGTCAATAGTGTCTATGTTGCGGTTGGCTAAGTACATAGCAATTGTTCCTCCGCCTCCCTCATCAATTCTACCTAATCCGGCTGTCTGCCAGCTCACTTTGTTTTTGTTTAAAATATCTCTAATTTTATAAACATACTCAGCACTTGCTTCACTGCTGCTATATTTTCCGCCACTACCGGTGTGTTTTTCAATCGCCAATCCATACCCTAGTCTGGCGCTATTTCTTGGATCATAAACCTGTTTATAGTCAGGATCAAACCCGGCTGTCACATCAGACGAAAGAGCCTCTGAACGCTCAAAAATTTTATAAACATTTTTCAAAGAAGACTCTTTGTTTGAAACTTCCAGTAACTCCAACAACAAGCTTTCTAAAAAAACAGATTTTAGCCCGCTTACGCCCTCGCTACCGACTTCTTCTCTGTCTGTCCAAAAACAAATTTGCGTTCTATCAGTTTCGTTGCTATCTAAAATTGCCTGAAGTGAAGTATAAGCGCAAATTCGATCGTCCTGTCCGTAACCGGCTATTAAACTTCTATCAAAACCTAAGTCTCGCGCTTTCCCGGTTGGAACCGCTTGAAGCTCGGCGCTAAAAAAATCTTCTTCAATAATTTTATATTTTTTATTAAGATGCTCCAAAATTGCAATTTTAATTTTTTCTTTTATTTTTTTATCTTGAACCGGAATACTACCTACTACGATATTTAATTCTTCTCCCTCAATAGCTTCTTTTAAAGTTTTAGTTAATTGCTTTCTGGCCAAGTGTGGCAGAAGATCAGTAATCATAAAGATCGGCTCGTCTTCTTTTTCACCGATATTTATTTCTTGTTTTCTACCGTCCTTGGTAATAATCACTCCGTGCAATGCCAAAGGAATTGTTGGCCAATGATATTTTTTAATTCCGCCATAATAATGAGTTTTGAAAAATGCCATTGATTCTTCTTCGTAAAGAGGCCTGACTTTTAAATCAAGATGAGGAGAGTCAATATGGGAAACAATAAAATTAACTCCGTCTTTAAGTAAGTCTTTGCCTAATTTTACCAGCGCCAGATTTTTATCTTTATTGACAAAATAAATTTTATTTCCTGATTTTTTCTTTTTAAATTCATCTATTGAAATAAATCTGTTGGCTTGAGCAATCTTTATTCCCTTTTTAACACTTTCTCTTTCTGTTTTAGCGTTACTTAAAAAATCTTTGTAACCATCACAAAACTTAAAAGCTTTCTGCTTTTTTTTCTCATCCCATTTTTCCCAACAGGACTTTTTCTCAAATAATAATTTTTTTTCTAAATTTGATTTTTCTTCTTTAGACATAAATTTTAATTGTAAGTTATAAATTATGAATTATAAATTACCCGCTTGCCGTAAATATAGCATTTCGGGTAAGTAAATTAAGAATATCATCGAGTAATCAAAAAATCAAGACTTGCAGAAAATTTTAAATAAGGTAAGATAAAATTATGTCAAACCAACCTTCTATTGAAAAACTTCCTCCACAGAACCTTGAAGCTGAGCAATCTTTGCTTGGCTCTCTTCTGATCGATAAAAACGCTATTATTAAAGTAGCTGATATTGTATGTGAGGATGATTTTTATGAAGACAGACATAGAATAATTTTTTCAGTTATATCTGAGCTTTACGAGAAACGACAGCCGATTGATCTTTTAAATCTTTCCAATCGATTAAAAGAAAAAAATAAAATCAAAAATATCGGCGGTCGAACTTATCTGGTAACCTTAACCAACGCTGTACCATCGGCCAGCCATGTTATATCTTATGCTGAGATAGTTTCTAAAAAAGCTACCTTACGTAGACTTATTAATGCCAGTACGGAGATAACCTCCATGGCTTATGACGACTCTGGGGAGGCCGATAAACTTCTTGACGAGGCCGAGCAAAAACTTTTTTCTGTTTCTCGTCAACATTTAAAGCAAAACTTTGTTCCAATTCGCGATATTTTAGATGGAGCTTTCGATAGAATCGATGATTTACATAACAACAAAGGAAAATTAAGAGGTGTTCCAAGCGGATTTATTGATTTAGATAAAAAATTAGCCGGACTCCAAAAATCTGATTTATTAATTTTAGCAGCCAGGCCTTCAATCGGTAAAACATCTTTAGCTCTTGATATTGCGCGAAATGTTGCCAAAGAAAAAACTCCAGTTGGATTGTTTTCTTTGGAGATGAGCAAAGAACAGCTAGTTGATCGATTAATTTGTGCTGAAGCTAACGTTGATTTATGGAAAATGAGAACCGGACAACTTTCAACTAAGGAAGGC
>Ga0257124_1000731_pt1 | contig 31708 bp, 25 predicted proteins | sample SI106_150metaG_FD_190154 | JGI IMG/M metagenome (GOLD analysis project Ga0257124, IMG submission 190154) | Marine microbial communities from Saanich Inlet, British Columbia, Canada - SI106_150 | ecosystem: Environmental > Aquatic > Marine > Inlet | place: Canada: British Columbia | collected...
TTGAAAAAACAGTTGGTAAGGAAATGAACGATAAAATAGATAAAAAGATGATTGAAAAAACCGTTAAGGATTTATGAAAATTACCTCTAAACAATATGCTTTGAGTTTGTACGATGTGACTATCGATTCAGATAAGGGTGATTTAGAAATGATTATAAAAAATTTTATTAAAGTTTTAGTAAAAAACAACGATTTGAAAATAGTTGATAAGATCATCGATGAGTTTAACGATATTTTAGATAAAAAAGAAGGACGAGCAAAAGTTGAAGTAATAAGTGCTTATAAATTAGATAATGAAGTTATTGAGCTGTTGAATAAAAATATCTCTAAAATGTTAGATAAAAAAGAAATAATTATAAACAATAAAGTTCAAAAAGATATTCTGGGAGGATTGATTTTAAAGTATAATGACACAGTAATTGATGGAAGTTTAAAAAAAAAGTTAGCTCTTTTAAAGCAAGATTTAAGTCGATAAAAAAAGGACTTCAAGTTTTCCTGAAATCCTTTGGGGGATAAAATTGGCTGAAGAGAAATTAACCGCGATGCTGGTTTAGCATCGCATGTCCCATTCTTTGAGTATCGGTTAACTCTAATTCAGAGTTTTGATAATTTACTTCTTTCCACCAATCTGTAAGCAATTCCTCGGCGTACTTAGCCATACCCTTTTGATTGCGGAGGATCGTAATTAGTTTTTGTTTTTGTAGGGTGGATAACGTCGGTGCAATTTCCGCAAAATTTTCTCCAAAACAATCAGGGCATACATCAAGGCTTGGAACAAGCATTGTAATATCACGACATTTACTACATTCAAATCTGGCCATAATTTAATCTCCTTTAATTAAGCATTTCGTGGAATTTTGTTAACAATAAAAGGTGTATAAATTTTTTTTGTAAATCTTTTGTTGGTAAAGCTTCCCTGATTTCTTGCTCTAATTGTTCTCGTAATTTAAAATCATTGATACAGCCGTAGCATATTCCACAAAAAATGATTTTTTCACTTTTTTCTTTATTGCACAGATTGCATTTCATATGGATACCTCCTCCAACTCCAAATTAAATTGTAAACAACAAATTTTTAATATAAATAATAATTTAACAAAAAAATAACAATATGTCAAGTCAAAAAGATCACATTATTGAATCGTTAAAAAAACAAATCCAGGATTTTAAAGCAGAGACTGTGAAAGAAAAAGTCGGGACTGTTCTTGAGGTTGGTGATGGGATTGCTAAGATTTCAGGGTTGTCTGATTGTATGTCTTCAGAGATGCTTGAATTTACGACTGAGAAAAGCGAATCTGTTTTTGGAGTAGCATTGAATTTGGAAGAAGATACTGTTGGAGCGATGATTTTAGGAGATTATTTGGGAATTAAAGAAGGTATGGAGGTAAAGTCAACAGGAAAGATTTTAGAGGTTCCGGTTGGTAAAGGTTTGATTGGAAGAGTGATCGATCCGCTTGGCCGACCGCTTGATGGTAAAGGAGAAATCAAGGCAGATAAATTTTACCCTGTGGAAAAGATTGCCTCCGGAGTAATTACCAGACAGTCAGTTGATACTCCTCTTCAAACCGGAGTAAAAGCGGTTGACGCTATGATTCCGATTGGTAGAGGGCAAAGAGAACTTATTATTGGGGATAGACAAACCGGAAAAACAGCTATTGCTGTTGATACGATTATCAATCAAAAAAACGAAGGAGTAGTTTCGATTTATGTTGCAATCGGACAAAAAGAATCTAAAATAGCTAGAATTGTAGCAGAGATAGAAAAAAGAGGAGCCATGGACAACACTATTATCGTGGTTGCCGGAGCATCTGATCCAGCCTCACTTTCTTTTATTGCTCCGTACGCCGGGTGTGCGATTGGTGAATATTTTATGGATCAAGGTGAAGATTCTTTAGTGGTTTATGATGATCTTAGTAAACACGCGGTTGCTTATCGTGAAATTTCATTACTTTTAAAAAGACCACCGGGACGAGAAGCTTATCCTGGAGATGTTTTTTATCTTCACTCAAGATTACTGGAAAGATCTGCCAGATTAAATAAAGACTTTGGTGGTGGTTCTTTAACTGCTTTGCCAATTATTGAAACTCAATCAGGAGATGTTTCCGCCTATATTCCGACCAATGTAATTTCTATTACCGATGGACAAATTTATCTTGAGCCGGATTTGTTCTATCAAGGTATTCGACCGGCCGTTAACGCCGGACTTTCAGTTTCTCGCGTAGGTTCAGCCGCTCAAATTAAAGCCATGAAAAAAGTTGCCGGAAAGTTAAGATTGGATTTGGCTCAATACAGAGAGTTGGCTGCTTTTGCTCAATTTGGTTCAGATTTGGATGAAGCTACTCAAAAGCAACTGGAAAGAGGAAAAAGAATTACCGAAGTATTAAAGCAAGATCAGTACGACTCAATGCCGGTTGAAAATCAAGTAGCTATTTTATTTGCCACTTCAGAGGGATTACTTGATGATGTCCCGGTTGAAAAAGTAAAAGAATTTGAAACAGCAATGCATAAATATTTAACAACATCAGCCAAAGAAGAACTAAAAGCAATCAAAGAAACAGGAGATATTAGTGAAGAGACAAACAAAAAAGTAACTGAAAAAATAAAAGATTACAAAAAAACTTTAGATTATCTAATCAAAAAAGAGAAATAATTATCTATGCCCGTTAGTACAAAGGATATACAACGAAGAATAAAATCCGTTGGTAATACCAAGAAAATCACGAAAGCGATGGAGATGGTGGCTGCTTCAAAGATGAGACGAGCGGTTAATATGGTTATAGCAACAAGACCTTACGCCAATTTGAGTTGGAATACGATTTTAAATTTGTCCCAAACAAATAGTGATAGCGTTCATCCGTTACTTCAGAAGAAGGAACAATATAAAAAGATTTTATTGGTTTTGATCAGTTCTAATCGTGGTCTTTGTGGAGGATATAACATTCAGCTGGTAAATAAAGCGATTGACTCCATTAAAAAACATAATGGTGGTGAAAAGATCACCGATATTGTTACAATGGGAAGAAAAGGAGCAGAGATAATTTTGCGACATAAATATAATGTTGTCTTTGATTTTCCAAAGCCCGATCTGGCAACTGGAATTTACGAGGTGAGTGATTTATCAAAGATGGTAATTCAAAGTTTTTTAAAGGGAGAGTACGATAAAATAATGGTTGCTTATACTGATTTTATCTCTTCTGTGAATCAGGTTCCACGTGTTAAACAACTTTTGCCAATTGATTTAGATACAGAAGATGATTATTTGGGAATTGTGGGAAAAGATGAAAGAATCGGTTTAACTAAAGAATTTATTAAAGAAAAAGAAGAGAAATATTTAAAAAAAGGAAAATATTCTTTTGAATATACATTTGAGCCAAGCACTAAAGAAGTTTTGGACCAAATGATACCAAGATTGATTGAGATTCAGCTTTATCAGGCGTTACTTGAAGCTAACGCCAGTGAACACTCTTTGCGAATGCTTAACATGAGAAATGCATCTGACGCCGCTGGAGAGATGATCGAAGATTTGACTTTGTATTATAATAAGGCTCGCCAGGCAAGCGTAACCAACGAGATTGCGGAGATTTCCGCCGGAGCAGCCGCGATGAGTGGGTAATCAAAAGTCGAAAGCCCATAAAGTCATTGATTAAATTAAAATTTATTTAAAAATATAAAATTAAAATTGTATGGATAAAAAATTACAAACAGGGAAAATCAAACAAATTATCGGTGCGGTAGTGGATGTTTATTTTGAGGATAAATTGCCTAAAATTTATTCCGCGCTTACCGTGAAAGGTGAAAACAAAAAAGAAAATTTGATTTTAGAGGTTCAGCAACATTTGGGCTCTAATATCGTTAGAACAATTGCTATGGGGTCTTCTGACGGCTTGAAGCGCGGTCAAGAAGCAATAGATAACGGAGAGCCGATTAGTGTTCCTGTTGGAGAGGAAACTTTAGGACGAATGCTTAATACTCTTGGTGAACCAATCGATGGAAAACCGGCCGTAAAATCAAAAATAAGATATCCTATTCATCGCGAAGCTCCGGAGTTTATCGATCAATCAACTAAAACAGAGATTTTAGAAACAGGAATTAAGGTAATTGATTTGATTTGTCCGATTGTAAAGGGTGGAAAAGTAGGCATGTTTGGCGGAGCCGGTGTTGGTAAAACAGTTATTATTCAGGAATTTATTAATAATATTGCCAAAGAGCATGGTGGTTACAGTGTATTTGCCGGAGTGGGAGAGAGAACAAGAGAAGGAAATGATTTATACCATGAAATGAAAGAGTCTGGCGTAATCAATAAATTATCTATGGTTTTTGGGCAGATGAACGAAACTCCGGGCGTAAGAGCCAGAGTGGCTTTGTCAGGGCTTTCTATTGCCGAATATTTTAGAGACGAAAAAAATCAGGATGTGCTATTTTTTGTAGATAATATCTTTAGATTTACGCAAGCCGGTTCCGAGGTATCGGCCTTGCTTGGTAGAATGCCTTCTGCTGTTGGATACCAACCAACACTTGCCAGTGAAATGGGAGAGATGCAAGAACGAATTACCTCAACCGATAAAGGATCTATTACTTCTATTCAAGCTGTTTATGTGCCAGCCGATGACTTGACCGACCCGGCTCCGGCAACAACCTTTGCTCATCTTGACTCAACCGTTGTGCTTTCCAGGGCTCTATCTGAACTTGGAATTTATCCGGCGGTTGATCCTCTTGATTCATCTTCAACTATTTTGGATCCAAAAGTTGTTGGAGAAGAGCACTACAGCGTAGCTCGCGGAGTGCAAAAAGTTTTACAAAAATACAAAGATTTACAAGATATCATCGCGATTCTGGGAGTAGACGAACTAAGCGAAGAAGATAAAGTAACAGTATCTCGTGCTCGTAAAATTCAAAGGTTTTTATCCCAACCATTTTTCGTAGCTGAAACCTTTACCGGAACACCTGGAAAATATGTTTCTCTAAAAGATACCGTCAAAGGCTTCAAAGCAATCTTAGACGGAAAATACGATAAAGTTTCAGAGCAGGAATTTTATATGAAAGGTGGAATCGATGAGATTAAAAAGTAAAAAATTTTATGTCTGATAAAATCAATTTTGAAATAGTTACTCCTGAGAAGACTGTTCTTAAGGATGAGATAGACCAAATAACCATCCCAACTCAGGATGGGCAAATTACGGTTTTGCCGGGCCATATTCCCTTGGTCTCTGTTTTGGTTCCAGGAGAAATTATTACTAAAAAAGGAAAAGAAGAAGTAACTATGGCAGTTTCCGGAGGATTTGTGGAGGTTCTTGTTGATAAAATCGTAATTTTAGCAGACACAGCCGAACGAGCCGAAGAAATCGACGAAAAGCGAGCCGAAGAAGCCAGAAAAAGAGCCGAAGAACTACGAAAGAAAAAATCAGGAGACGCTAGAGAGTTCGCCGCTTTATCAGCTCAAATCGAAAAAGAATTAGCACGATTGAAGGTTGTACGGAGAAGAAAGAGATTGTAATTTAATAATTTTTTATATGATCTCAATAATTATTCCGGTTTGGAATCAGGCTGGGAAAATTAGAAAATGTTTGGATAGTATTTTGGAGCAGAGTTTTTTGGGCTTTGAGGTTGTTGTGGTTGATGATGAGTCAACGGATGATTTGAATATTGTTTTGGATGAGTATGAAGTAAAATTTCAAGAAAAAAATATAGATTTTTTGGTTATTCATCAGGAGAATCAAGGACCTCAGGCCGCGCGAAACCGTGGTTTTTTTAATTCTAAAGGGAAGTATGTTATTTTTTTAGATGCTGATATTATGATGAAGCCGGATATGTTGGAGAAGATGTTGAATGTTTTGAAGGAAAATCTTGATAGATCTTATGTTTATTCGGCTCATAAATTTGGTTTTAAGACTTTTAAATTATGGAAATTTAATGCAGAAAAATTGCGTGAAATGCCGTATATTCATACTTCGTCGTTAATTAGACGCGAGCATTTTCCCGGATTTGATGAAAATATAAAACGCCTTCAAGATTGGGACTTATGGCTGACAATGCTTGAAAAAGGGCACACTGGGATTTGGATTCCAGAAGTTTTATTCCAAGTATCAGCAGGCGGAACAATGAGTGCCTGGATTCCGAGTTTTGCCTACAAATTATTACCTTTCTTACCAAAAGTAAAAAAATATAAAAAAGCAGTGGAGATAATAAAAAATAAACATAAACTCGAACCTTAAATTTAGGAGAAAAAAATGGCTAATTTTAAAGTTGATGAAGCAGTTTTAAAAGATGTATTAGCAGAGTTTAAAATATCGTTTGTTGATGAGGTTTTTAAAAAAGTAAAAACAGCAATTCAGATGGAACTCGACAACGAGCGATGCGACTTTGATGCCAAAAAAATAAAAAAGAATGTAAGAAAAATACTTAGTTATATAGACAAAGAATTGTCTAAGACAGGTATAGATAAGTATAGGTTTAAAAAAATATGGTTAAAATATCAACTAAAAGATTCAGTATTTAGAGCGTACCTTCTTGGCAGATATTAAAATAGCCAAACAGAAAAGGCTACAACGGCATGTTCGAAGCATGTCGTTTTTTTATTGCTTTTTTATAAAATTTTTGTTATTATATTTAATATAAAGAGATGAGAAAATCTCGTTGTTTTGGGTTTTATGGGTAAAATAAGAGAAAAAATATTAATAACAAAGATTAAAGCAGGGGATAAAGAAGCTTTTGGCGAGTTTTATGATTTGTATGTGGATAAGATTTATCGTTTTATCTACTTTAAGGTGTCTCGGGTTCAAGAGGCTGAAGATTTAACCTCCGAGGTTTTTTTGCGTGTTTGGCAGTATGCTCGAGATGGTGTGGAAATAGAGAATATAAAAGCGTTTTTATATAGAGTTTCCAGGAACGCAGTTATTGATTTTTATCGCAAAAATTACGGCAAAGAAACTGTTGACTTGGAAGATCATAATATCATAGATAATTTAAAGGCCGATAATTTGATTGAAAAAATAGACACTAAAGCCCAGGTCAAAGAAATAATTGAAAAACTTGATAGCATAAAAGAAGAATACAAAGAGGTAATTTTACTTCGTTTTGTAGAGGAATACTCAACTAAAGAAATAGCCGAAGTAATGGGACGAAGCAAAGGAGCAACCAGGGTACTTTTGCACAGGGCAATGGAGGCTCTGAGATCGAAAGTTAAATAAGTCCATGTATCTTTTTATAAAAAAAAGAATGTTTACGATATACTTGATTTTACTGTTAAGTGTTTTTTTGTATTTTTTTTATTATTTTAAATTACTTGGACTAAATTTTACTACTCTTAGTAGTGTTTTTTTATTTTTATCTGTTAGTTTATTTTTAGTTGTTTTGACAGTAACTCCTAAAAATAAATATTTACTTAGTTTTTTTATTTTTTTAAATTCTATTTTTTACTTTTATGCGCTTATAAATTTTGCTTATTATCAAGTTTTTGATACTTTTTTACCCCTAACTTTTTCTCAAGCAAAGGGTGTAAATTTTGCTTTAATCAGTTTTTTAACTGATTTTTTATATTTAGTCCCACTTTGGCTGTATACAGCGAGTTTGTCAATCGTTGTAATAACAAGCTATTTATTTGTTAAGATTCATAAAGATATTATTTTTTTAGCATCACAACCGGAATTGTCATTCCAAGCGAATCTCGTCTCACTAAGCAAGAGAAAAGTAAAGGAATTTCGTGGTTTAACACGACTACGTTCACTTAGGGTGAGAATGTGGTTTATTCTTATAATTTTTAGTTTGTTAATTTTTGGGACAACTTTTTACACAAAGAATAATCCAAAAGATTCTTGGTGGAGCCATAAGGCTTATTTAAGTGATTTAGGAGTAAGCGGTTTTTTATGGGGTGGTTTGTACGATGCTTTTATTGTTAGTAAGACAAATGCAATGATCGACAAAAGTCAGGAATATAAAGCGCTTGTGTTTGGAGAAAAAATAAATTATTTACTAGGCAAGATAGGAAAGAATGAAAATATCTTACCCAAGACAACTCCACGGAAATTAGACAAACCAAATATTATCTTTTATCAACTGGAATCTGTGCCGGAGTGGGTTTTTAGGCTGGACCCTAACCCTCTGCCTTATTTTACTGAGCTGAAAAACAATAATATCTCTGTTAAAGAGTTTTATGGCAATAGTTGCGAAACCATAAACGCGGAGTTTTCCGCTTTGTGCAGTGCTTTGCCCGATTCTGAGGCACCGGTTAATTATTCTTATAAAAATAACGATTATTATTGCTTGCCTCAGCTATTAAGGGAGAAGTTAGGCTATAATACGGCTTTATTTCATGCTGGGATCCCTGAGTTTTACGATCGGAATATTTTGGCTAAAAAATGGGGGTTTCAAGAGCTTTATTTTAATGATTATTTTGGTCAAAAAGAGCCGGATGCGTTTGTTTTAAAAAAGATGATAAACAAGCTTGTTCAAGAGAATAAACAGCCTTTTGTCTCTTATGTGGTTGGTTTTACAGCTCATTCCCCACACAATCAGGAGATGTTGGACTATTACAAAGATGCCTTTGGCGTAGAAATCAATAAGTATAGAGGAAAAATCCCTGATGATATATTAAATACAATAGAGGTAGAAGAAGATACACTTAGAATCTATATCGGATTTATTGAATATATTGATGAAAGTTTAAAGGTACTTTTTGATGAATTAAAAAATAATAATTTAGATCAAAACACTATTGTAGTTGTTTATACTGATCATCGTTACTATAATTTTTATTCCGATAATGTTATGAATAATTTTTTAAACTATAATCAATTACCATTTTTTATCTACACCCCGGATGGATATAAAGATGAAATCAACTCAATTGCCTCCCACGTTGACATCTCTCCAACTATTTTAGACTTAATAGGATTGGAAAAACCAAGACACTTTGTTGGTGAAAGTTTATTTTCTGATAATCATCCGGACAATGTTTTGGGAAAATGTCTATCAAGAATAGATTACATAGATAAAGATGTCGTAATCCAAGGAAGCGTAAAAACCGATGTTTATAATGTTTCCTCACGAAACATTAATTTGGACTCAAAAACAAAGCAAGAATACATAGCCAACTTAAAAAATGCAATCCAAGAAAGCGATTTTTGTATTAAAGAAGATCTTTTAACAGAAGGTGCTATCAAATAATAATTATTACTCAATATTGTAATTGTTTAAATGTTTGTATGATGTTTACTGTAACACTTTTTGTTTTTTTACGTCTTCTATTATAGAGATAGATAAAAATATAGACGAAATTTATTAAATTTTGCGTTAAAATGGCTAAAATTATATAAAAATGGAAAAAGATTTATTACAACAACTGAAAAGTTTGAATAGAATTCAGCCCTCCACAGCGTGGAAAAGTTCAGCTCGTGAGGATATTTTGGCTCAAGTTATGAGCGAAGATACTCCTCAGAAGCTGGGTAAAGGGGCTGAATTTTTTTATTTTTTGAAATTTTCCAATGGATTTTTTCAGGATTTTATAATGCGTCCAGTTGGAACATTTGCTTTGATTTTAATTTTGATTTTAGGAGGAGGAGCTCTTAAAGTTAAAGCAGATGGTAGTTTGCCTGGAGATTTGTTGTATTTTCTAAAAAGAGGCGGTGAAAAAGCACAAATGGCCTTTATTTTTGATGAAGATAAAAAATCCGATCTTCAATTGGAGTTGGTTGATAAAAGAATTCGTGAGTTAAATAGAATAGCTTTAGCAGAAAATAACGATAATCAAGAAAAAATGAGAAAGGCTTTAGAGAATTTTCACAAAGACTTTACATTAGTTAAAGAAAATATGCATTTAGCTCAAAATGATCCGGAAAAGGCTTTAAAAATGGCTCAAAAAATGGAAGATAAAACCAGTGAAATGCACTTTGTTTTGAATAAAGTGCAAGATAAAAGCAGTGACAATGCTAAAAATGATATTAAAGAAGCAATGGACGAAGTAAGTGAGGCTAATTTTAGCGCTTTAGAGGTTATTGTTGAGAAAGATGAAAATAAAGAAATTCAAGGAATTGCTCAAAAAATAGATGAAAAAATAGAAGAAGCAAGCGAAGAGGCCGAAGAGGCCGGAGGAGAGGCTTTGGCTAAATTAGAAGAAGCTAAAAAAGAGTTAGTAAACATGCAGTTTGTAGCAGCTTTACAAAAAGTAAAAGAGTCAAAGGAAATAATCGATCAAGCATCTTCTAATGAAGATATAGAAGGGAAGGAAGAAACTTCAACCAGCACGATAGATATAATCACAGAAGAAAGTCAAAACACTACTACAACAGATTTATTTTTAAATAATGATAATAGTCCAACAAGTACGATTTTCAGCACAGGAATGGTTAAAGGTACAAGCACAGAAGACACAGGGACAAGTAGCAGTACAGAAGAATAAAATAATTATTAATCCCCGCGTACCGGGAAAGGTCGAACCCAAAGGGTGGTATGCGAATTAAATAAAATTTTCGTTTTATTTAGTTGAATTTTAAATGCATTGCATTTCCGACTCACTAAATTAAGCGATATAGAAAGATTAATTTATGAAAAAACTATTTACTATTGCAGTAGTTTTTGCCACAGTATGTTGGTCAATGGGAATCGCTTCCATTATGCCTGCAATGGCCGCTACAATTTCTGCCGGTGATTTAATTAAAGCCAGCAGCGCAGCAGTATATTACTATGGTTCTGACGGACAGAGATATGTTTTTCCAACTGAGTCAACTTATATGTCTTGGTACGGAGACTTCTCTGGAGTTCAAACCATTACTGATGCGGAACTAGCAGCTATTGACATTGGAGGAAACGTAACCGTTAGACCTGGTACTAAACTGGTAAAAATTGATACTGATCCAAAAACTTACGCAGTTACTCCAGGTGGAGTTCTAAAACACATTGACTCTGAAGCTCGTGCTATTGCTTTATATGGCGCTGATTGGGCTACCAGAGTTATTGATATTAACGAATCATTTTGGGTAAACTACACCAAAGGAACTGCTGTTGATTCAGACGTTCATCCAGACGGAGCTTTAGTTAAGTACGATGGCTCTGATACTGTTTATTATATTGAAGGTGGCGTGAAACGCGCTGTTTCTGATGACGGTATGACTACTAACAACCTAAGAGCTGAGTTTGCTGTTACTACAGCTGTTACTTACTCTGACGGTGCTGGTCTTACTGAAGAAGAAACAACTATTACTAATGTATCCGGAGGATCTTCAAGTTCAGCCGGAACTGGTTTAACAGTTGCTCTTGCAGCTGATACTCCTTCTTCAGGTATTGTAGTTGGTGGAGCTGCTCGTTACGCTTTTACCAAAGTTAACTTAACTGCCGGCGCTGACGGAGACGTTACCGTTGACACTTTAGTTGTTCAAAGAACAGGTCTTGCTAACGATAATGCTTTCACTAGTATTGACATTATTGATGGTACTACCGGTCTTCCGATTAACACTACTAGCAAATCTTTGAATTCTCAACATCAAGCAACTTTCACTAAAGACTTTACCGTTGCAGCTGGAACAACTAAATCAGTTATTCTAGCCGCTAACATGGCTTCTTCTTTAGCAAGTTATGCTGGTGAAACTCCAATTTTGACTTTAGCTGATCTTACTTTAGGTGGTGGAGCTGCTGTAACAGGTGATCTACCAATCTCAGGTAACTATCAAACTACTAATGGTACTATTTCTATTGGCAGCGCTACTGTTTCAAGAGGAGCTTACGGAAATGCTACTTCAACTTCAATTAAAGTTGGACAAGAAGACTACACTTTCTTTTCTTTCAAAGTAGTAGCCGGATCTGCTGAGATGGTGTCTTTTAGCCAGGTAAAAGTTTACCAAGGCGGAAGCGCTACTCTTGGAACCGATCTAACTGGTATTGAATTATTCCAAGACGGTACTAAATTAGCAGACGGTACTACCGATGGAAAATATGTTAGCTTTGACTTTGACGCTGTTACTCTTGATAAAGGAGCAACCGGTCAATTTTTAGTTAAAGCCGATGTAGTTGAGGGTTCAGCTAGAACAGTTGATATGGGAATCTACAAAGCCACTGACTTAATCGTTACTGGTTTAAGCTACGGTTATAACATTACTCCAACTTACACTAGTACAGGATCAAGTGCAAACAGCCCTGTTCTTTCTGACAATCTATTTACCGTTTCAACCGGTACTTTGACTGTTTCTAAGAGTAATACTATTGGAGCAACTGATATTTCAGTAGCTGATGATCAAATCGTCGGAGCTTTCCAATTCACTGTAAAAGGTGAACCAATCGATATTACAGCTGTTACAATGACTTTGTCTTCTACAACCGTTGGTTCTAGTAACATGACTAACGTTGAACTTATCGATGCTAACGGTAACACAGTTGCCGGACCAACCGATCCAAGCTCAGGAACAGTTTCTTTCTCTGATACATTTACAGCTCCTGTTGGAGACAATGTTTACAGAGTAAGAGTTGACCTTGAGTCTAACGCCGGTTGGGAAACAGACGACACTATTTACGCTACTATTACAGCCGGATCTGGTGTTACTGCTGAAGGAACTGTAACCGGTGAGAACATCACCGCTTCTCCTTCTACAGCTGTTAATACTAACACTCAAACTGTTAAAGCAGGTTCTTTGACTGTTACTCGTGATACTTTGCCGGCTAACGCCAATATAATTATTGGAGCATCTGATGTAACCTTAGGTTCTTGGACCTTTGATGCGTCTGATTCCGGTGAAGATGTAAGACTTACATCTATCGCGATTGCTGCTAGTTCTTCTGCCGCTACTAACCTGACTCTTTATGCTGATGGTGTAGCCTTAGAACCAAGTGGTCAAGATAAACCAAGTAGTGATGATGACGGAACTACTACAACTTTTGCGCTTTCTGAAGCTTTAGTTATTACTAAAGGTACTCAAGCCACCATTCAATTAAGAGGTGACATTGAATCAAGCGCAACTGCTACTGACACATCTCAATTTGGTATTACTTGTCCTGCTGCTATCACAGTTTACGGAAAATCAACTGGAGACACTGTTACTCCAACTGTAACAGCTGACGATGGTGCAACACTTACTTATCTTGCCAGTGGAACTTTGACTATTTCTACTTCTTCTAATCCGCCTGCTGGTTTTGTTATGACCGGATCAACCGGAAATACAATGACAAAAATCAGACTAAAGGCTAAATATGAAGATTTAGATCTAGACAAGATCAAACTGTTTGTAACCGATGGTGGAGTAAGTTCTGCAACCGGTAACTATCAAGATATATTAAGCGTTACTATCTATGACGGAAGTACTGAAATTGCAACTCACAGTATTCCTTCAACCGGTTCTTACGAATTTGTTATTACTACCGGAACTATCACTATTCCAGCTGGCGGAGAAAAAATTCTAACCGTTAAAGCTGCTTTTAGTGAGATTCAAGCTGATACTGATAATGCTCCAGGTACTGCTTCTGCTGATGTTAAAATCGGTATTGGTGGAGCCTCTGGTATTAAAACTACCGGTAATGAGTCTAATGTAGAAATCACAGGATCTAACGAAACCTACCAAGGTTCAACTAGTTCTGCAATGATTCTACATGAATCTCAACCAACAGTAACTTATTCAACATCAGCTGACCCAATGGGTGCTGCTTCTAGCTTAACCGCTGGTTCACTTGCTTTGTTTAAATTCAAAGTTGCTGCTGATGCTGGAAACGAAGTATTACTTTACGCTGTAAACTTCGATATTACCACTACTACTGGTGTTGATATTACCGCTATGTCTATTAAAGACCAAGATGGTAATACTGTATCTGTTGCCACTAATGCAACATTTACAGCCGGTGCTGGTGTTTACACTACAACCTTTAACAATCCTGACATTACTGTTGGTGATGCTAAAGAAGCTATTGAAGTTCCAGCTGGTGGTGTAAGAACATTTACTGTTTATGGTACTGTTTCCGGTGCTGATACCGGTGATTACATTAGTATGACTATGACAGCTGATACTGGCCACACACTTGGTACAGGTGACGCTGTTAATACAGCTAGAAACTTTGTCTGGTCTGATAATGTTAAAGACGACGGCCTTACTACTAACGGCGATAATGCTACAAGTAGTTCACAATGGCTTGGCGGTCTTTACGTTGACGGTCTAACAAGTCCTAGCGCTTATGTAGTCGGTTACTCTAGCTAATTAATTTTAGCTTATAACCAATATTCAATATCAACTTATTGATAGAGAATAAAAAATCCCCGGGGAGAAATCCCCGGGGATTTTTGTTTAGGGTTGTTTTTGTCAAAATGGATTGTTATAATGATTTTAGAATATTAAATAAATTATGGTTTTTCTGAAAAAAAATTTAATTATTTTTATCCTGTTTTTGGCTTGTTTTTTGATTTTTTTTAATTTAAGTAGCGGGGGAATGTATGGGGATGATGCGATTTATAGTGTTCGGTCAGTTGGACTTGTTGATTTTATGTTTGCTGAAGAGCAACCCACACCACTTCAGCTATTTGATGAATTTCCTTGGTGGGCCAATTTGTCCAATCACGATCATCCGCCACTTATTTTTTGGCTACAGCATATTTTCTTTATTTTTGGCAACTCTTTGTTTTTAGCTAAATTATCATCCGCGATTTTCAGTCTTTTAACGATTTTTATTGTTTATTTATGGGTTAAACAGGAAATAAACAATAAAACCGCACTTCTCTCGGCTTTATTTTTAACAATAAACCCATATTTTATTTGGTTTTCCAAGATAACTTATTTGGAGATAGGGGTAGTATTTTTTATTGTTTTAACACTATATTTTTTCAGTAAGTTTTTAAAGGATAAAAAATATTGGCCTTTTTTTGGCTTAAGCTTAGGCCTTACGCTTCTTACTAAATATACCGCACTGTTTATTTTGCCAGTTATATTTTTTTCTTTATTGCTTAAAAAAAGAACTTTGTTTAAGGAAAAGAAGCTGTATTTAGCTTTTCTTATAGCAGTAATAGTCATTTCTCCGGTTATAATTTACAATGCAATGATGTACAAGGAGCTGGGGCACTTTGATTTGCAGTGGGCAGGATTATTACACCAAGATTCCCCCTGGAGCTTAGATAGAAGTTTAAGTAAAGATTATTTGGGAAATTTAGGAAGCCTTTGGAACACTTTGAGCAATACAATGTCTTTTGTTTATTTAGGAATCGCTGTTTTAGCGCTTTTATATGTTGCTGTAAGGAGTAAAGCAACAAAGCAACTCCATAATTTGCAGGCAATTATTTTACTCTCTATTTTTTCTTTAATTTTGTTTTTTACTTTTTTTATAACCCCTGAGCTTAGATTTCTGGTGTTATTTGCCCCATTTTTAGCGATTTTATTGGCTATTTTTTTCACGATAATGAAAAAAAAAATATTTTTATTTATTTTAGTTATTTTTATCATCTATCAAGCGTTTTTTACCATAAATTCAGTAATTTTAACAAAGCCGATTGGTAAAGAGAACATTGCCTACGCTTCAATCAAGAATCAGGACTATGGCATTAATAACTTGGATAAATATTTAAATAACCTTTTAAAAGATAAAAACGTTATTAACAGAGTTGATTTTTATAAAAAATTAAAAATAAAAGACCCTAAACTGCAAAAATATAAATTAGAGAATTCTTTTGACTATAAAACCGGTGAGAAGTTTTACCCGATTATTGTTTGGGACCCGAACATTAACTGGTTCTCGGGTATTTGGCTTTTCGAAAAACGAAGATTTTATAATAATTTGCCATTTTTTAATGCCCAGGAATTTGTTAAGTTAATTAAAACACAAAAAGGAGTAGGCGAGTTCTATTTTATTAAAGCAACTGACAAAGGGCCGTTAACCACTGAAAAACATCGCCAAAAATTTTCTAATCAACTGGAAACTCAACTAATAGAAGAAAATACTGAAGTCCATAATATTTATAGAAACGACGGAGAAATAGCCTTCAAAATTTACAAAAAATAATAAATATCGCGTTGACATAAGCTTTTGGGTTTAGTATTATAAGTATTGTAAAAGATATTATCTCAACAACAAAAATTATGAACAAAAAAATAATAATTTTAATTGTGGTTTTTTTAATTTTGGCTTTAGGACTTGTTTTTTGGCAGCTTGAAAAATCTGAAAATATCAATAATCAGACCTCATATCAAGACAAAGCAGAGTATTCGGTGGATGATTTTCCGGATTTTAAAGGGGATAAGGAAGAAGCTGAAAGATTGATCGAAAGTTTAAATAAGCAATATACGTTTTTAAACGAAAGCGATAAGCCTTATTCATATTGGATCCAGATTGGGCTTATTAAAAAAGTTTTAAGAGATTATGAGGGCGCAGAAAGTGCTTGGCGAAGCGCTGTTTCTTTAGTTGAGCAACCAATAGTAGCTTATGGCAATTTGGCTGATTTATATTTTCATTTTATGCGAGATTATGATAAAGCAGAGGGATACTATAAAAAAGTAATGGATCTTAGCCCACGAAGCTTTATCTATCGCGAGGGTTTGGCTGATTTGTACCGTTACGATCTAAAAGAAAAAGATAATTTAATTGAAGAAATAATGCTCGAGGGAGCTAGTCAAAATCCTGGCGACAAAATTAATTATTACGCTTATTTATTTGATTTTTTTACTGATAAAGGAAATATCGAAAAGAAAAAAGAGTATGAAAAGAAAATTAAAAAAATAGACCCAAATTGGACTTTATTCGTACAGGAGATTGAATTATAATTTTGACAAGAGGTAATTTTCTATGGAAAAATTTTTAAAATTTATAATTTATTTAGGGATTGGGACCGTGGCTTTTGTGCCGATTATGATGAATAGTCATTTTTTCTTTCCTTTTATTTTTACTAAAGCTTTTATTTTCCGAATAACAGTTGAGATAATGTTGCTTGCTTTTTTGCTTTTGGCTTCAATTAACTCTAACTATCGACCGCGCTTGACTGTTTTGAGCCTTGGTTTTTTGGCTTATTTAATTATTATTTTTATTTCCTCATTTTTCGGAGATAATTTTTATCTAAGTTTTTGGGGGGATATTGAAAGAAGTGAAGGTTTGTTGACCTGGATCCATCTTTTTGTCTTATTTTTTATAGTTTCCAGTGTTTTGAAAAATCGTGATGATTGGTTAAAGCTTTTTGACGTGTCTGTCTTTGGGAGCTTGATAGTTGCTATTTTTGCTTTAGGTCAGAGACTGAACTGGGATTTTATTTTAAATGCCGGAGAGAATAGATTGTCAGCTACAGTTGGTAACCCTGCTTTTTTAGCAACTTATCTTCTTTTTAATGTTTTTTTTGCTATTTATTTATTTATTAAAAGAAAAACAATATTTTTAAAATGGTATTACGGAGTATTTATTGCTTTTGGTATCTACATTATTATCGAAACCGCTACTAGGGGCGCTTTTGTTGGATTACTTGTTGCTTTGTTTTTGGGAGGATTTTTAACAGTGTTTTTTACAAATACCAGCCAAAAGACAAAAAAAGCTTTTACCGGAGTTTTATTAGTAGCGGTTTTATTTGGATTAACAGCTTATTTTAACAAAGAAGCTGGTTGGGTTCAGGAAAATGAGGCTCTTCGTAGGATGACTAATATTTCTTTAACAGACAGAACAACAGAGACGCGTTTTATGACCTGGAATTCGGCATGGCAAGGTGTTAAAGAAAAACCGGTTTTAGGCTGGGGGCAAGAAAATTTTTACTTGGTTTTTAATAAACATTTTAATCCGGGAATTTACGAAGATGCGGGATCTAGGATTTGGTTTGATCGAGCGCACAATGTTATTTTAGACCAAGCTGTTATCGGTGGATTTTTTGGGCTTTTTGCGTATTTGTTTATGATTTTTTATCCTGTTTATTTTTTCACAGAAAAAATAGTAAGAAGAAAAAGTCGGTTAAGAGCGCTGTTTAAAGTGTTTAAAAGACAAGATAGTGTGACTGACAAAGAAAAAATTGTTGCTATAATTTTTATTTCTCTTTTTATTGCCTGTTTTACTCAAAATTTATTTGTTTTTGATAATGTTGTCACATATATTCCGCTTATTTTCTTGTTGTCTTTTGTCAGTTTTTTAGACAAAGAGGTTGTAGTAATAAAAAATAAAGCTGTTTTTAAAGGAGTCTTTATTGTGTTTTTAATTTTAATTATCCCGATAATTTATATAGTTAATATAAAGCCGGCTCAAGCTAATTTGGATGTAATTCGCGCCATGAAAGTGGCTGATAAAAGTCAGGCTGGTTTAGAAACATCTTATAACTTATTTTTACGCGCCTTAGACAAAGGTACCTACGGCAATCAGGAGTATCGCGCTAGATTTGTTGAGTTTGTAGATACAATGATCTATAAAAAAGACGGGGATGAATTTTTTAGACGTGAAGCCGCTTTAAAAGCCAAAGACGAAATGATTAAACAAATACAAGAGCGACCAAGCGATGTAGCTAACTATATAATTTTGATGCGGCATTATAATCGGGCGTATATTTATGATGTTGAATTTTTGCGAGATATAATAGAAGATCTTTTTCCAAAAGCACTTGAGCTTAGCCCGAGCAGGCCGCATATTTATTATGAACTTGGTTATGCTCAGATTAATCTGGGAAGTTATTATCGTACGCGAGAAGAAATAGAGAAGGCAGAGGAGATGTTTGATGAAGGAATAAAAAATTTTGACAAAGCAATTGAAATAAATGACAGGGTAATAGAGTCATATTTAAATACAATTTTAATGCTTTTTGTATCTGACAAGAGTGATCAAGTTCAAAAATATTTAAATAAAATGGATGAGTTGGAGTTAAAATATAAAAAAGAAGAGTTTTTGACGCGAATGAAGTCTGCGTCCATTAATACAAAAAAATATGACTGGACAATTAAATTTGCTGAAGAATTAGTTAAGGTTAGTTCTGATAGTCGTCAACATTTTATCGATATATCGCTTTCATATATTTGCTTGGGAGAAATAGATAAAGCTGTTGAAAAAGCTGAAAAAATTAAAGATTTTGGGCCACCGTACGACAAACAAGCAGAAGAGTTTATAAAACAAATAACATCACCAGATTTTGACGCAAAGGTTTTTTGTAAGTAGGCCCTATTGACGAAATCAATATTTTTGTTATACTTTATTAATAAATTATTAAATAGTAAATTATTATGCAATTAACATTAAAAACAGAAAAAAGAGAAATTACAGGTAAAAAAGTACAGAAACTAAGAGATGAAGGGAAAATCCCGGCGGTTATGTATGGGCAGGAAACAGAGCCTGTTAATTTAACTGTGGAGTATATCCCTTTTGAAAAAATTTATGAAAAAGCAGGAGAAAGTACTTTAGTTCATTTAAAGATTAATAGCGATGAAGAAATCCCTGTTCTTATCAGTCAGATTGCGCGTAATCATGTAAGTGATAAAATCGATCATATTGATTTTTATAAGATTAAATACGGTCAAAAATTAACTGCTCGTGTGGAGTTGAAATTTATTGGTGAGCCAAAAGCGGTTAAAGAACTTGGCGGAATTTTAGTTACTAAAATGAATGAAATTGAGATTGAATGTTTGCCAAAAGACTTGATTAGTGAAATTAAAGTTGACTTAACAAAGCTTCAAGCTTTCGATGATATTATTCATTCAAAAGACCTTAATGTTCCGGAAACTATTAAAATTATGGCCAGTGAAGACGAGGTAGTAGCAAGTATAGCTCAACCAAGGTTGGCTGAAGAAAAACCAACAGAAGAAGCAGAAGAAACAGCTGAAGGAGAAGAAAAGAAAGAAGAAGGAAAAGAAGAAGGTAAACCGGAAGAAAAGAAAGAAGAAGGAAGGCCGGAAGAGAAAAAATAACAATTTATAAAAAACCGACTAAATTTATATTAGTCGGTTTTTTTATTTTTTGCTATAATACAATTAAGAAAACAAAAAAGCAATAAAATAAAAGAAATAGTATTTTATGAGAACACAAAAAGTTCATTCACCTGATTATATTTTTTTGGCAGCTGTTATGGTTTTGCTTGTTTTTGGATTGGCTTCTTTGATTTCGGCCAGTAGTGTTATTTCTTTTAAGGACTACGGAGACAGTTATTATAAAGTTAAACAACAGATTCTTCATGGAATTTTGCCGGGGATTTTTTTGTTTTTTTTGTTTTTTAAAATCGGTTATGAGAGAATAAAAAAATTTATTCCTTTTTTGATGGTTGCATCTATTTTTTCTTTGGTTTTAGTATTGATTCCCGGAATCGGACTTAGCCATGGGAGTGCCAGAAGTTGGCTTGGATTTCAAGGCCTTTCTTTTCAACCAGCTGAGATGATGAAGCTTGTTTTTATTTTGTACTTGGCGCTTTGGTTTGGAAAAAGGAATGAAAAAGAGATAAAAGATTTTTACTCCGGTTTTTTACCTTTTCTGGTTTTACTGGGAGTTGTGGTTGGTTTAATAATTTTGCAGCCTGATTTAGGCACAGCTATTATTACTGTTATGATTGGGTTGGTAATTTATTTTTTAGCTGGAGCCAAAAAAGTTCATTTAGCTTTAATTGGCCTTGTCGGTGTATTGTTTATTTTTATTTTTTTGCAAATTGCTCCGGACTATCAAAAAAATCGTTTAACCTCTTTTCTAAATCCTCAATACGACACACAGGGAATAGGCTACCACATTAATCAGGCGTTTTTGGCAATTGGCTCCGGCGAGATGTGGGGAGTCGGGTTTGGAAAATCAAGTCAAAAATTTTTATATTTACCGGAAGTAGTCGGGGATTCTATCTTTGCTATTATGGCCGAAGAAATGGGTTTTGTTGTTTGTTTTTTATTTTTAGCGCTTATTTCGTTTATAGTTTTTCGAGGTTTTCAAATCGCAAAAAATTCACCAAATATGTTTACTTATTTAACTGTTGTTGGAATAATCGGTTGGTTCGCCATACAGGGCATAGTAAATATTGCAGCTATGGTCGGGCTTATGCCTTTAACAGGCGTAACTCTGCCGTTGGTTAGCTATGGAGGTTCTTCAATGATGGTATTTTTAGCAGCATTTGGTATAATACTTAATATAAGCAAATACACTAAATAATCATTTAAACATAAAATATGGAGCCTAATCCGGGAAAAAACTTAGTTGTTAAGACAAAGTATGGGGAGTTTGAAAGACATCCCATCAAGACTTCTTTGGTTGTGCCAGGGGATGATTTATTGCAAACTATTAAAAAATTTGCCTTGCCTCATTTAAGAGAAAATGATATACTTTTTGTAAGTGAAAAGGTTGTTTCAGTAATTCAGGGGCGGTCTTACAGGATTTCTGATATCAAAGCATCAAAGTTAGCTACTTTTTTAAGCAAGAAAGTTTATAAGAGCCCTTATGGAATCGGTCTTTCCATGCCGGGAACCATGCAGTTAGCAATTGAAGAAACAGGTATTTTACGAATACTTTTAGCTGCTTTTTGCGCAGCTGTAACAAAGCCATTTAAAATAAAAGGATTATTTTATATTATAGCCGGAGAAGGAGCAAGATCAATAGATGGTCCGGTCCCATACGCAATTCCGCCCTATAATGAATACGCCAGTAAAGGACCAAAAAATCCTAAAAAAGTAGCACGATCAATTGAAAAAGAAATTGGATTTAAAATAGCAATAATCGACGCCAATGATTTAGGGATTAATATTTTAGGGTGTAGCAAGGGGTTAAATAAAAAAATGTTAATTCAAGCACTAAAGGATAATCCCTTAGGGCAAGGAGACGAAAGTACGCCGCTTGGGATTTTAAGAAAATAACTAGCATCGGATTTTACTAAAATCATAAAATAAATATCTATGCGTTTTATTCGAAAACATAAAAAATTAGTATTTTTCTTAATTATTTTATTAGTGGCTGGTGGAGTAGCGGCTAATAAGTTTTTAGCGGAAGAAAAACCGGAGTATGTTACCGCTAAGATTGAAAAAGGAGATTTAATAAGAACTGTTTCGGTTACCGGGTCGATAATGTCAGATATAATTACGGATCTTCATTTTGAAGTGAACGGAAAGTTAGAGAAAATAAATTTTGCAGTCGGAGATAATGTTAAGAAAGGTGATATAATTGCCGAGCTTTCAGCTAGTGACGAAACTATTCAGCTGCAAGAAGCTCAGGCAGCTTTTAATTCAGCCCAGGCAAATTTAAATCTTAAAAAAGCCGGTGCTACAGTTGAAGATATAAAAGTTGCTGAGACAAGCGTTAACGCAGCTGAGGTTGCTCTTAAGATCGCTAAAACCAATTTGGAAAATACTAAAGAGTCAGGAGCGGAAAAAATAAGAAAAGCAGAGCTTGCTCTTGAGAACACCAATGTATCTTTGATTTCTGCTGAGCTTGATTTTCAAAACAGCGAAACAAATTTGGGAAATGTAATTTTAACAAATGAGCAAAATGTGGACAATGCTTACGAATCTTTAAAGATTGCTTTGGATAAAAATTTATTGAAAATTTATGAATATTTAACTCAAGTTGACGAAATTGTTGGAGTTGATGACGTGGACGCTAACGACGCCTTTGAGTCTTCTCTTGGAATTTTAAAGAGTACTACTTTTGATAGCGCTCAAATGGCCTACACAGCAGCTAAAAAAGATTATGACGATGTTAATGATGAGTTTTTGTTGCTTGGCGAGGAAAAAAAATCAGATAAAATAAAAGAAATATCAGATGTTATGATTCAGGCCCTATATTCTCTTGACAACTCTTTACTCAAAACTAGAATTTTATTGAACAATTCTGTTGTCTCCGGCAATTTAACAGAAACAATGCTTAGTAATTTTAAGTCAACAATCGATACCGCCAGAATAGGGGCAAACACCGAGGTAGGAATCACTCAGACCAAAAAACAGCTTTTAGTATCAGCTGAGATAAATAAAAAATCTAACATTGATGCAGCTCAAGCTTCTTATGATAGCGCAAGTAGCAATTACAATAAAGCAGTATCTGCCAGAGATATATCCGAGCAATCTTTGTCCAGCACGAAAATAGATGCTGAAAACTCTACAAATAACGCCTCTTTAGAGATAGAGGCCAAGGAAAAATCCTTAGAGACCGCTAAAGCATCCTATAATCTTAAAAAAGCTCCTCCTCGTCAGATTGATGTTGCCAGCCTTGAAGCTCAGGTATCGCAAGCTTCAGCCTCTTTATCTTTGGCTCAAGAAAATTTAGGAAAAACAAAGCTGACAGCTCCTAGCGATGGTTTAATAACAAATTTAGACAAAGAATTGGGAGAGAATATAACTATATCCGGAAAGTTTGCCACAATGATTTCCCCGCAACTTATAATAGAAGCCGATGTTTCCGAAACTGATATCTCTAAAATAGAGATAGGGCAAAAAATAGATGTGACCTTTGATGCGTTCGGAGAAGAAGAAAAATTTTTAGGAGAGATAATTTTTATAGATCCGGCAGAAACAAAAATTCAAGATGTTATTTACTATAGAATTAAGGTCGTTATCAGAGACCGCAAAGGAAATTCCATCCGCTCCGGAATGACTGTTAATCTTGATATTTTAACCGGACAAAAAAGTGATGTTTTACTTGTTCCTGTTAGAGCGATTATTGAAAATAATGGAGAAAAATTACTTAGAATATTAACTGCAACTGGTATTCGAGAGATAAGAATACAAACTGGTATCAGGGGAGATGGAGGCGTGATAGAAATTGTCTCAGGGGCTAAGGAGGGGCAAGAGATAGTGGTGAGTGTCAGGTAGAGAAGATGTTTCCTTTGAAATAAAATCTGCCCTCACTAGACGCTTCGTTTTAGGCAAATTAAATTAATTTTTCTTAACACAAAACAGCAAACTCGTCGCATCCGCTCCTCAGACAGTGCTGTTTTGCTAAAAAATTAATTAATTTGTTGCTAAAACTCCGCTATATCGTTCAGGCAAATTTTATTTCAAAGAAAACTGGAAGAATAATTTTTATTTATCTGACTCGTGAGGAGGATAGAGTAAGTTTTTTATGTTAATAAAAGTAGAAAATTTGAAAAAGGAATATTGTACTGGGGAGGTCGTGACAAAGGTTTTGCGCGGCCTTGATTTTATTATTGAAGAAAAAGAGTTTGTGGCTATTATGGGTCCAAGTGGGAGCGGGAAGTCAACTTTGATGCATATTTTAGGGTTTTTAGATAGAGCCACTTCAGGAAACTATGAATTCGAAGGACAAGATGTTGGCAAATTAGAGGAGGATGATTTAGCAGAGCTTCGCAATAAAAAAGTTGGTTTTGTTTTTCAGTCTTTTAATCTTTTGCCAAGAACTACAGTTTTAGAAAATGTAAAATTACCACTTATTTACAGTGAAAATAAAAAAGATTTGGATAAAAGGGCTGAGGAAGTTTTAAAAAAAGTCGGGCTATCACATCGCGCGCATCATTTATCAAATCAACTTTCCGGTGGGGAAAAACAAAGAGTGGCTATTGGTAGAGCGCTTATCAATAACCCGGAAATTATCTTTGCTGATGAGCCAACCGGAAATCTTGACTCTGTCTCCGGAGTTCAGATTATGAAAATTCTGCAGAACTTAAACAAGGAGGGGAAAACAGTTATTTTAGTTACTCACGAAACATACACCTCCGAGCACGCCAAAAGAATAATCCATATTGTAGATGGAAAAATAGTCTCAGATAGTAACGTTAATAACCGGCGAAAAGCCCAAGACGGAGAGGTTCTAAAATAGTATTATTTTTTATGAAAACAAATTTTCATTCTTTGGAGATAAAAGAAGTTTTTCAAACTTTAAAAAGTAAAGAAGACGGTCTTAGTGATAAGGAAGCTAAGAAGCGTCTTTTTAATAATGGTCCGAACGAACTTCCTAAAGAGGAAAAGATTTCCTCTTTTTTTATTTTTTTAAAGCAACTTTCAAACCCGGTAATTTATATTTTGATTGCTGCCGGTTTAATTAGTTTGGTGACCGGGCATATTTTTGATTCTTTATTTATTGTAACGGTGATTTTATTTAGTTCTATTATCGGATTTTTTCAAGAAAAAAAGGCAGACGAATCAATCGAGAAGTTGCGTAATATGGTGAAGTATGAAATTGAAGTTATTCGTGATAACAAGAAAAGAATTATCCCTTCAGAAGAGGTGGTTATAGGAGATGTAATAGTTTTAAATCATGGCGATAAGGTGCCGGCAGACGCGCGAATCTTGGAGACGCAAAATTTAGAGATAAACGAGGCTATGCTTACCGGGGAGTCTGTTCCGGAGATAAAACAAAAAGCAAAAATTATTTTAGGGCTTCCTATGGCCGAGAGAACAAATATGGTTTATGCTGGAACAACCGTTGTCAAAGGCATAGGAAAAGCAATCGTCACAGCTGTTGCTAAAAAAACAGAGCTGGGGAAAATCGCCTCTTTAGTTAAAGGAACCGACGACGTTGCATCTCCTCTCCAAAAAAAAATAAAAAAGTTCAGCACTCACTTGGGAGTGGCTTTGGTTTTTTTAAATATTGTAATATTTTTCTTTGGCTGGCTTACGGGAAGAGATTTATATGAAATGTTTTTAGTTTCAGTTGCAGTTGTAGTGGCAGCCGTGCCGGAGGGGCTTTTACCGGCTTTAGTGGTGATACTTGCCGTTGGGATGCAGAAAATTTTAAAAAAGCAGGGACTGGTTAAAAAGATGATGGCTGCTGAAACTTTAGGTTCTGTCTCTGTAATTTGCGCCGACAAAACAGGAACTTTGACTCAGGGAGAAATGAGAGTTGATAGAATTATTACCGAGGATTTTATTTTGCATGCTAAAAAAGAGAACCTTAAAAATATTATAAACAAAGAAGAAGCCCCGAATCATTATTTGGCTTTGAAGGCCGGCCTGCTTTGTAACGATGTCTTTGTTGAAGATGATAACGATAAGATGAAAGAACCTGTCTTTAGGGGAAATCCTACAGAAAAGGCATTATATTTGGCGGGCACTCAGGCAGGCTTTGAAAAAGACGAACTGGAAAAGGAAGAAAAACGTATTGCTGAAATTCCTTTTGATTCAGAGTATAAGTTCATGGCAACTTTACACACCACTAAAAAGAAAGATTTTGTTATGTATGTGAAGGGTGCTCCGGAAAAGATAATTGATTTTGCGTCTTATATCAGAGTAAAGGAAAATAATGTAAAGTTAACCAGTAAATATAAAGAAAAAATAACAGAGCAATACTTAAGCTTGACTGCTCAAGGTTTACGGGTAATAGCGATAGGATATAAAGAGTTTCCCAAAAATGTTTTTTCCAAAACACAGATTGATTTTGATAAAAGTTATGTTAAGGGAATTACGTTTGTTGGTTTTGTAGCGCTTCTTGATCCGCTTCGGCCTGACGCTAAAGAGTCTATCAACTACTGTTTAAAAGCGGGGATTAAACCGGTTATTATCACTGGCGACCATAGGTTGACAGCCAAGACAATTGCCTTTGAACTTGGTCTTGAAGTAGAAGATAGAAATATTTTAGTGGGTAGTGAGTTGGATAAAATGGACGATAAAAAATTATTTGCTCGACTAAAAGATATTATTATTTTTGCTCGAGTTGAGCCTCGGCATAAAATAAGGATAGTTAAAATGTGGCAGTCCAGTGGCGCGGTTGTAGCTATGACTGGAGATGGAGTAAATGATTCTCCGGCGATTAAAGCAGCTGATATTGGGATTGCTCTTGGCTCAGGCACGGACATTGCTAAAGAAACCGCTGATCTGGTTTTATTAAATAATAGCTTTAAAGTTATCGTGGAGGCTATTAAACAGGGAAGAATTATTTTTCAAAATATCAAAAAAATTATAATTTATGTATTAACAGATTCTTTTACAGAGATGATTTTGATAACCGGGTCGCTTCTTCTTGGCTTACCCCTACCGATTTTACCAGCGCAAATTTTATGGATAAAAATTATCGAGGACTCTGTCCCTTCTATGGCCCTTGCCTTTGACGATGTAGAGGAAGGTGTTATGAACGCCAAAAAGAGCGGAGTAAAAGAACTTTTAAACAAGAGTTCTATTGGTTTGATAATCTTTTACGCAGTTATAATGGATCTTTCTCTATTAGTAATATTTCGTTTTTACGGGCTTAGAAATGGAGACATTGATTATGCGCGAACCATTACCTTCGTCGGTCTTGGTATAGCGTCTCTATTTTATATTTACTCTGTTCGTGGTCTTAAAAAAAGTATTTTTCAAATAAATTTTTTCTCTAACAAGCTTTTAACTTTCTCCACTGTATTTGGAATATTTATGTTTTTAATGGCAATTTATGTTCCATTTTTAAACAAAGCTTTAAAAACAGTCCCGCTTGATTTACAAGATTGGATAGTTTTATGTATCTATGGTCTTTCAAGTATCATCGTTTACGAGACAGGAAAAAAGATCTTCAAACAAGCGTGATAATATTATTATTTCCCCTTAAAAATTCTTCACCTGTTATTTTATTTTTTCCTTCCAGTTGAAGTTCTTCTATAACTAGACTTCCTTTTTTACATAAAACAATCATTTTTCCATTAGCTGGCGAATTGATTATTTTTCCAAAATTTTTATTTTTACTTTCAGTTTCATTTATTGTTGCCTTTATTATTTTTATTTTTTTACTACTGTCTGTATAACACCAAGTTCCCGGCCAAGGACGGTAGGCCCTTATTTGAGCTTCTATTTTTTCTACTTTTTTTGACCAATCTATTTTACCATCATCTCTTTCTAATATCTTGGTGAAAGTAGTTTTTTTATGGTTTTGTTCTTTAGCGGATAATTGTCCTGTTATGTGTTGTGATATTACTTTAAGTAATAGGATGGCTCCTAGCTCAGCTAGTTCGTTGTGAAGCGTTGAATAGTCTCTATTGTATGTTTTTACCCTTTTAGTACTTAAAATCGGTCCATGGTCCATTTTTTCGTCAACTAGCATTACAGTAACTCCAGTTTGCTTGTCTTGGTTTAAGATAGCTGATTGGATTGGTGATGACCCTCTGTATTTTGGAAGTATTGAAGGGTGAATATTCAGTGTTCCATAATTTGGTATATCTATAATTTCTTTGGGGATTATTTGCCCGTAAGAAACCATAACAATTAAATCGGGATTTAATTGTTTGATTCTTTCTGTAAACTCTGATATTTGCGTAGGTTGTAAAACAGGAAGATTATATTCTAAAGCTTTGTTTTTGATAGGAGGGGGGGTTAATATTTTTTTTCGCCCGATCGGTTTATCCGGCTGAGTGATAACACTTATAATATTAAAGTTATTTTCTTTTAATTTTTGTAGAGCTGGCACGGCGAAATTAGAGGTGCCGATAAAAATTATTTTTAAATTTCTTAATTTTTCTTGCTTCTCCTCTTCATTCATATTTTTAATAATGGCTAAAAAATAAGCCATTTTGTTACCTATATTTTTTTCTTTAACAATTCCCCAAACTCTTCTTACAAATATATCAGGGTATTTTTTACAGATATTCATTAAAACCGCCACATCTCTCCGGCTTTTTATTTTTCCAAATGACTCCGCAATATCCACAGCTAAAAACTGATGAGCAGTCCGCGGTCCACGCTTATCTTTTTTTTCTGTTTCAGATTTTTTGGTTTTAATTAAATTTTTTAAATCACTAGACATAAAATACTATATTCTAATCTTAGTATATAAAAAGTATTGCTTTTAAGCAATACTTTTTGTTTAAATGTTTATATATTTAAATGAGTTTTATAGCATCTTAAAATTCATTACTAAATACCCGACTCCGAATGGTGATTCGTATGATAACAGTTGCGGTTCGCATTCTATTTCGCTTAAAGCTCCAGACAAAACAGTAAAAGACCGTAGTCCACACTCTTTGGCTTCTTCGATTAGTTCTTTATCAAAGTTTAGTAAATCACCGTAGTTTTTCTTTTCCATTATTTGGATTAGTTTTTTATCAAATATTTCTCCTTTTGGCGAATATGGCGCCGGAGCATCATCGGTTAAGCAGTGAGACAAATCTCCAGAGGCGATTAAGGCGATTCTTTTATTGCTTCTGATGATTGTTTTTTTAAGGTATCTTCCAAATTCAAAGTGGTCTTGATAGCTTAAAAAAGAAAAAGCAATTGGAACGATTTTTACCTTTGGCATATTTTTTGCTAAATAATAAAGAGGCACCAAAGCCCCATGATCCATAAAAGATTCGTCAATCAGTTGAACCGGAAGGTTCTTTTTTTCTGCTCTTATTTTTATTTTATTTATAAAGCTAATATCAGGTTCAAATTCAAATTTAGTGTCTAAATCACCAAAGTTCTGAAAATCACCATAATATTTATCACTCATTTGCACACTAAAAGAATCTTGTTGTACTAATCCATGCGGTGAAATAATAATAATAGTATCGGGCTGAAGAGCATAAAGTTCCTCACCAAGAGTTTCCATAGCTTCTTTAGTCTTGGTAATTTGATTTAAATTGTCTTTACCAATACTAGGAATAAGTATCGGCGGATGAGGAGTAATAGCGGAGAAAATTAGCATAAAATAATATTTAAGTTCAATTTTATTATAACATAATTTTTGTTTTTCTACATCCCGGCCACTACGACTTTTCCTTCTTTTGTGTCTATATTAAGCTCTTCTCCGGTGGGGTGGATTTCTAGGACTCGGCCGTTTACGTCTATTATGTCGCTCCATTTGTAGCCAAGGGTTAGGAAAGTTTCTTCTGAGGCGATTGGTCGTTTTTGTCCGTTAGAGATAACGAAAACTTTTGGGTCTAAAATTGATTTGATAAGTTCGCCTTCTCGTAATTTTAAAGGCCCGGCTTTAGCGTATTTTTCAAGCTCTTCTTTTGGGGTTGGAATAATTTTCTTTTTTGGAAAGTTTATCTCCATTATTTGTTTGTGCCAAATCGGGTATCTGGTATTATCTATCACAAAGTATATTCCTCCGCTTGAAGTGTCTTGCAAAAGAGCACCGGTTGGATAGATGTCGGTTTCAGTGATTAGCTTACCAGCGTTGTAGTCGTTTAGTTCATCTTGCTCTATATCTATTATTTCGTCCCTGCTAAATCCGATTTTACTGAAAACTTTATCTGATTCTATTTCTCTTAATGTATCGCCGACTAAAAGATAGATTATTTCTTTTGGAGTGCGAAGTAGGGAGTAGTTTGGGAATTTGATTGGTTTGCCGGTGCTGTAGGCTTGCAGATCAATAGCCTCTACATCAACAACTTTATTTAAGGAAAATCTAGAAAGTAGGGCGGATTTGGATAAAAACGGTCTTTTTTCTCCGTTTTGAATTAAAAAGATTCCAGGTTGGCCTTTTTCTCGAAGCAGTGATCCGTCGGGGAAAAATGTATTTTGTGTAGGGAAATATTTATTCCAAAGTTTCCAGAAGTTATAGTTGCCATAGTAAACATGCGGAGTGTAGTTATAGAGCGCAGCTGTGGCTTGATTTTTTGGAGTTACAATATCAATAGTTTTTTGGTTTTTGTTGGAGTTATTAAAAACATAGGTTTCCCCGGTTTTATAGCGGTATAAATGACCTTCGTCTAAATATGAACGAAATTGTAGATAAGCGCTGTTAACTTGGCGGAAAAATCCTTTCCAACGAGAATTACAGCCACTTCCATCCGGACAACCATAGCCGGTAGCGGCGTTTAATTGTCCGCTGGACGGACTTGGATCTTCAACTAAACTTTGTTCTTTTTGAAGCAAAGTAAGCATAAATTTCGGATTAAGTTTATTTTCCTGAGATAAAGTATAGATTATCTCAGGGGCTTTTCTTACAGCGCCCTCAATATCTTCACAAAAATAATTACTTATAAATCCGCCTTTTTGCTCTAAAAAACTTTCAACATCCTCTAAATCCATTGAAGTATAGTCGTTCATCTCTGTATCGGTAACAATATAGTTAGGATCAAAATCCTCGCCAAAAACAGGCAAAACAGGAGAGAGTACTAAGCAAATACTAAAAATTGTAATAAAAATGTTTTTAAAATTCATAAAGTAATTGTTTTATATTTTATTGATACTATTATGATAGCAAATTTTAATTTTTCAGGCAAGAAAAAAACTGCCCAAAAGTTTGGACAGTTTTTTTCTTTTATTTTTTCACTTCAATTTTGAATTTATCTCCCTCAGCCTCTATTTTTATGGTATCTCCTGCTTTGGCTTTTCCTTCTATTATTTGCATGGCTATTTCGTCTAGGATTTTGTTTTGGATAACTCGTTTTAGAGGTCTGGCGCCGAAGAGCGGCTCGTAGCCCAGTTTGGCTACCAGTGCTCTTGCTTGAGATGAAACTTTGATTTTAATTTTTTTGTCTTTTAATCTTTTTGATACTTTTTTAAGTTGTAAGTCAACTATTTTTCTGATTTCTGATTCTTTTAGGCTATGAAAAATTATGGTTTCATCGATTCTGTTTAGAAACTCCAGCTTGAAGTTGTCTTTTAATATCTGCGTTATTTTTTCTTTTATTTCATCTCGGTCTTTTATTTCTTTGTCTTTTTTACTGCCATTTTCTTCAAAGCCGATAGAGTACTCCTGAATTATTTGGTTGCCCAAGTTAGAAGTCATTATAATAATGGTATTTTTAAAGTTAACCACCCGTCCTTTGGCGTCGGTTAAACGACCGTCGTCTAAGATTTGGAGTAAGATATTAAATATCTCCGGATGAGCTTTTTCTATTTCATCGAAAAGTATTACGCTGTATGGTTTTTTGCGAACCAGTTCAGTTAGTTGCCCACCTTCATCGTAGCCAACATAGCCCGGAGGAGAGCCGATAATTTTAGCTACGGAGTGAGACTCCATATATTCGCTCATATCAACTCTGATCATTGCTTGCTCGTCG
>Ga0257124_1000738_pt1 | contig 31355 bp, 27 predicted proteins | sample SI106_150metaG_FD_190154 | JGI IMG/M metagenome (GOLD analysis project Ga0257124, IMG submission 190154) | Marine microbial communities from Saanich Inlet, British Columbia, Canada - SI106_150 | ecosystem: Environmental > Aquatic > Marine > Inlet | place: Canada: British Columbia | collected...
TAAAATTAACTTTTTGTCCCAATAATTTTTCAAGACGAGAAGCAACAGGTCTTAAACTAGAGCCTCTCCCCCCTAAGTGACTCATCAAAACAACAATCGATTCTTGTTTTATTAAATGTTTAATAGTCAATAGCGCCATTTTTATTCTGGTGTCATCCAATATTTTTTTATTTTGCAAAGGAACATTAAAATCAACCCTAACCAAAACTCTTTTGTGTTTCAAATTTTTAATACCTTTAATGCTTCGCAATTTCATTATTGTGTTTCTGATAAACCCGGTTTATCAGTAAATTTTTTATATTTTAAAATTTTTAATATCCCAAAAGCAATAATCCCTCCTAAAACTGCAGTTGCAAATTGAGGCCAGCTTAACATTTGAGCAATTTTTGGAGCTAAATCTTTTTTAAAGATCAAATCAATAATAGCTGAATAACTGAAATATAAAAATAAAAATTTTACACCGCTAGCAACAAACACACCCAGCCAATAATTATTCTTTAACATATCAAAAATCACTATTAAAATGGCGTTCCCAATCATTATAAAAGGAATCATTGGAGCAAGTGGTGTCGGCAATAAACCAAAAAATAAAGCCATAATCGAAGGAATAAGACCTATTAAAATAGCGTTTCTACCACCAACCAAAACAACCGATAAAAATAAAATAGCGTTAACAATCGGTCCGGTTACCCATTGAATATGTATTAAGGCCGGGAGAAGTGTGGCAACACCTGACAAAACTAAAAAATTTACTAAAATTTTAACATCAACCCTGGGTAGAGCCTTAGTTCTAAGATTTTGATAGCTCATAGTTTTATGTAGTTATTAATGTCCTCGCTATGGGATGTGGGGTCGCAGCTTGTACAGCCAATCAGAAGTCCTGGGAGTTGCGCTCCTAATAATAAACAAAAATTAATAATTAAAATAACTATAAAAAAAGTATTTAAAGCGGACTCTTTCTCTGCTTTCCATGATATATATTTTTTTGGTCTAAAATTATTAAAAACAAGCCTAATAAAAACAGCAATAATAAGAATTAACATTGCAACTCCAATCGCGATAGATAAAAAATTGCCAAACTCAAGCATTGCTTCGCCTGCAGTATGATTTTGACAACAAGGGTCAAAAAAAGTTTTAGCGATAAAATTATAAATCCCTAAGGTCACAATAACTACGGCAATATAAAAACCAAATTTAAACGCCCTAATATTTCCTTCCGCAACAAAATTCATAAATATATTATATCATAATTTTTTTATTTTTTACACTGTTGTTGTCCTGTTTTTAATGCTTCCGGTTTTTTGACTTGCTTAAAGGATGTATGTAAAACTTTATGCTTTAAATGTTTATTTTTATCAAGCCATTTCATTACTTCTTGCACAACCGGATTTTCGTGAGCTGTTCTTATTTTTTTCTTAGCATCAATTTGATATAAACTTTCCGCTCTTTTTTTTCTTTGTAAAGGTGTTGAAGGAATTGGTTGTCCTCCGCCCCCTATACATCCTCCAGGACAGGCCATTACCTCTATGTAGTTATATTTTTTAGGGTCTTTTTTAAGCTCCTCTAAAATTTTTCTGGCGTTTCCTAACCCATTAACCACGGCTACTTTTAATTTCTTTTTTCCAAATTTAATTTCTGCTGTTTTTATTTCTTTATCTCCCCTGACTGCTTTAAAATTTATACATTTTAAATTTCCTTTATCTAAAATAGCGCAAGCCGAGCGAAGAGCCGACTCCATAACTCCACCACTGGCCCCATAAATTGCCGCGGCTCCGGAGTGAGTGCCAAGCGGATTATCAGCTTCAATTGATTTTATCTTAGCTAAATTTATCCTGTTTTTTCCAAGTAAAAACCCTAATTCCCTGGTAGTTAAAACATAATCAACTAAATTATTCCCTCCTATCATTAACTCCTTTCTGCTAGATTCAAATTTCTTGGCAGTACAGGGCATAATGGAGACCACTACAATATCTTTAGGATTAATTTTCATTTTTTCTGCAAAATAAGTTTTGATTACTCCAGCCGAATGAATATGTGGAGAGCGAGCGGTTGTTAAATTAGGAATAAACTCCGGATAATAAAACTCTACAAACCTCACCCACCCCGGGCAACAAGAAGTAAACATAGGAAGCGGACCTGCTGTTTTCTTTTTTAAACGTTCGGCCAATTCTTGAGCCTCTACTACTGTTGTAACATCTGCACCAAAATTTACATCAAAAACATAATCAAAATTCAATTTTTTAAGAGAAGCCACTAACTGTCCGGTGACAATTTTTCCATAAGGTAAGTTAAAAATCTCGCCAATGGACGAACGAATAGATGGAGCAATTTGCGCTATTAAAACTTTATTTTTTTGATTAAGCGATTTTTCCACCTCTTTAACATGCATTTGCTCCTGAGCAGACGCAACCGGACAGTGAACAGCGCACTGTCCACAGTAAACACAGTCATGTTCTCCGTCTTCAACCGGAACAATTTCTGTTTTATATCCTTTATCTTTTAATGTCAAAAAATTAGCACTTTGCTTATTGCACATATCTATACAGTTTCGACAATCAATACACTGTGATCCGTCAATTTCAACGGCATTACCAAATTTATAGATTTTTCTTTTATTTTTCCTATCTTTAAAACGAGTTATTGATAATTTATATTCTTTAGCGTATTTAAGTAGTTGACAAGTTTTATTTAAAACACAAGTCGGGCATTTTTCAACATGTTCAGCAAAGATAAGCTCTAAGTTCATTTTTCGCGCTTTTTTAACCTGAGGAGAATTTGTACTTATCTCCATTCCTTCTTCAATTTTAGTAGCACAAGAAACAGGTAAACCACGCTTGCCTTTAATCTCCACCACGCACACCCGACAGTTAGCCTTGCTACAAGTATCCGGATGAAAACATAGGTTCGGAATTTTAATCCCATTAAAATAAGCCACTCCCAAAACAGTCTGTGCTTCTTTGGCTTTAATTTTTTTGTTATTAATTTTTATGTTTATTATTTTAGGCATTTTAATTTCATTAAACTTAAAAAGCTTGTTGGCATTGAAGTTCCTAAACCGCAGAAACTTGTTAATTGCATTGTCTCTAAGATATCTTTAACGAGTTTCCAGTCAATTTTCTTGTTGCTGTCCAATACTTCTTTAATTCTGTAAACTCCTTCTCGACACGGGGCACATTTTCCGCAGTTTTCTTTAATATAAAAATTAATCCATTTTTTCATTAATTTTCTAACATCCATATTATCGTCATAAATAACAATAGAACCTATCCCGCACATTGGTTTATTTAAGTTTTTACCTGGCATAATCTCTCCGCAAGCACCACCGCCAACTTGAACAAAAAATTTGTTCTTTGGTAATGTTTTAGTCTCTTGTAAAATTTTCTTAACACTAGAATTAACCGAAACTTCAAAAATTCCTAATTTTTTATTGTTTTTTGAAATACAAACAAAACGAGTTTTTTTATATTCATTATTTGCAATTTTGCTAACATAATAGAAAGTCTCTACATTATTAACCAAGGTTGGTTTACCCCAAAGTCCATGGGTTGGTGGATACGGAGGCTTAATTTTTGGCTCATCGCGACAACCCTCCATACTTGAAATTAAAGTAGTCTCCTCGCCACATAAATACCCTCCGGTCTCACGAAATAACTTTATTTTCTCTTTATTTATTATTTTTTTTAATTTTATTCCTAATTTATCATAGAGATCTTTTCGTAGATAAATATAGGCCTCGCTTTCAGGAAAAGTCTTAAGAGCAATTTTAATTCCGTTTATAACCTCTTCTGGATAATTTCTAAGTAAATATTCATCTTTAAAAACACTCAGCTCTCCCTCTGAAGCATTGCAGATAATATATTTTTTGTCTGACTTTTGCTTTTTGACTATCTCCCACTTTGCACCAGTTAAAAATCCTGAACCGCTCCGTCCGATTAAACATGATTTTTTCAATTTTTGGATTATATTCATTTATTTTTTTTACTTAAAAAGTAATACCCTCCGGCTACAGCTGCAAAAACTATAAAAAGAAAAAGAAAAGTTGAATTTGAATCATCCCCCTCTGTCTGACTGACTTCTCCTGTTTTATTTTTAACAGTTTGTGGATTACTATCCATTTGCTTTAATTTTTCTATTGGCGAAGCACAATTCGTCCCTAAACAATCTTCAACCATCATTCTAAAATCATCGTTCATTGATTCATGGTATCCGGCAAAGGCATTTTCACCGATAAAAAAAGATGGCACCCCCCTGAGTTCGTCTTGAGCGTTGTAGGCTTTAGCTAAAGATTGCCATAAATTATAGTTACTCTCGTTGTTATAAACTTCATAAGATTTTATATTAAGATTTGGATATTCATTTTTTAACTCCTCAATAAAAGGCTTGGCTGCTGTACAGTGCGGACATCCATCACCCCAAAAAAAATACATCTCTACTTTTTCTTCTGCTCCTGCAAAAGAAAAAACTCCTAATAATAAAAATAGTGATAAAAAAATTATTTTTTTCATATGTTTTTAAAGTATGTTAATCTAGTTATTTAATACAGTTATTTATTCTAAAATTATATTTTGTGTTTTACTTTTGATAATTTGATTACCTTTTATAACATCAACTTTAATTAAATGCTCTCCAGATTCCGGTCCGCTGCAGTTGGAAAGTTCAGGGAGCTTGACATTGTAAACCATTTTATAAAAATTATCCTTAATCTCCACTTCTCTTAACTTATTAAGGAGGTTTTTTTCTTGAAAATCTTTTATCCCGCTTACACGCAATTTTACTGTGTCGCCTTTGGCAAAATCCCCAAAACTGATATTCAATTTTAATGTTTCCCCATAAGAATAATTATTCTTATCTATACTAAAATCAAAATTACTATTTTCCTCTCCTAGAACAATCGAATCTTTATAATTTAATTCTGTTTTTTGTTGAACATCTTTATTCAAAAATATAATCGGAAAAAACAAAAACAAAATAAAGCAAAATAAAGCAAGACCTATTATTTTATAAAGATTCTTCATATTTCTTTTTCTCCTTGTTATTTATTTTATCAACAAGCAATACTCCGTTTAAGTGATCTATCTCATGCTGAATTATTCTAGCCAATAAATTACTTGCTTTTATTTTAACATTTTTTCCGGAATAATCCAAACTTTTTACTGTGATATCTTTATGCCTTTTAATTTTAAATTCCGCTTTTGGCAAACTCAAACATCCTTCTGTTTTAATATCTTTGCGCCAAGATTTTTGAATTATCATAGGATTTATTAAAACTAAATCATCCCCATGCCAATTAACAACAACGATTCTTTTACTAACCCCGACTTGAGGTGCGGCCAACCCAACACCATCCTCCTTTTTCATGGTTTCTATCATATTTAAAACAAACTGTTTAATTTCGTCATTAACAGCTTGTACTTCTTGAGATTTTTTGTTTAAATCCAGGTTTGGATATTTTACGATATTTAAAAGCATACATTATTAGTTAGGAAAAAATTTTGGGGGCAATTTTTCATTACCCCCGTGCTACTGCTTATGAAAAATGTTTTTCACATGCTCCTCTGCCGAGGTTTTGATCGTAAATCTTTTGGAACGATACCTTTCCTTTTATTTTCCCAAGCTCTTTTTTTGTTAGCCTTATCAAATTCGTAGACTCGCTACAACCGGGATACTCGCAAGGAAATGGTCCTTGTTTTCTGTTAGCTTCAAAACAACAAACATTTTCATTGTCACAATACATGATTTTACCCTCCTTGTTTTTGGTTATTTTTATTTTTTACATTTTTTAACAAATTCTACAAAAAGTGGGTGCGGGTTTAATGGCCTGGAGATATATTCTGGGTGAAACTGGGTTCCAATAAAAAATGGGTGTTCTGTTATTTCTATGGCTTCAACTAATTTATTATCAGGCGATGTTCCGCAGATTGTTAGACCTTTTTCTTCAAGTTTTTCTTTGTATTCGTTATTAAATTCGTATCTATGCCGATGACGCTCTGTTACTTCGTCTTTTTTATAGATATCTTTTATCTTGGTTCCTTTTTGCAATTTACACGGCCAGCCACCCAAACGAATTGTTCCGCCGTATTTTTTCTCTTCCAAATATTTTTTCTGATCAGGCATTATATGAAAAATTGGATATTTTGTTTTTGGATCAGCCTCTTCAGAGTTAGACCCTTCAAGACCGCAAACATTCCGAGCAAACTCAATGGCTGCCATCTGCATTCCATAACAAAGTCCAAAATATGGCACTTTATTTTCTCTGCAATATTTAATTGCTTCAATTTTACCTTCACTTCCTCTAGATCCCCAGCCCTGCGGAATAATCACACCATCTAACTCCTTTAAACAATCAATTCCTTCTTTTTCTATCTTATCGGTCGAAATCCAAATTAATTTTGGTTTAACTTTATTAGCCATGGCTCCGTGTTTAACAGCCTCAATTACAGATATGTAAGAATCAGTTAAGGTAAAATCTCCTGTGCTAAAATATTTACCAACCATTCCTATTTTCACTTCATCTTTTGCTTCTTTAATTTCTTGAACCATCTTTCGCCAATCTTTTAAATCTTTCTCCTTGGATTCCAAGCCAAATTTATCTAAAATTAAATCTCCCAGATTATCTTTTTCAAAGTTAATCGGCACATCATAAATAGAATCAACGTCCGGTGCTGAAATTACATCTTCTTTTTTAATGTTACAAAAAACTGAAATTTTTTCTTTTCTTGGTTCGTCAAGCGGTTTTTCACTTCTAGCCACAATAAAATCAGGCTGAATACCGGCTCCATTTAATGTTCTAACAGCGTGTTGGGTCGGTTTTGTTTTCATTTCTCCAATCTTATTTGGGATTGGCAGATAACTAACCATTATAAAGACAACATTTTCCGGCTCTTTTAAATGCATCATTCTAGCTGCTTCTAAAAACAAAAGATTTTGATATTCACCAACTGTTCCGCCAACTTCTATAATTGTTATATCGGCCTTATCTTTATCGGCTGCCCTTTTTATTCTGTCGATTATTTCTTGCGGAATATGCGGAACAACTTCAACGCACTTTCCTTTATACTCTAAATTTCTTTCTCTCTGAATTACTGATTGATAAACTCTTCCAGTTGTCATGTAGTTGTCGGTCGGGATATTTTTATTTAAAAATCTTTCGTAGTTTCCTATGTCTTGATCTGTTTCATCTCCGTCTTCAGTTACAAAAACTTCCCCATGCTCAATCGGGTTCATAGTTCCGGCATCAACATTGATATAAGGATCAACCTTTATGGCTGTCACATTAAAACCCTTTCCTTGTAAAATTTTTCCAATAGAAGCTGAGGTGATACCTTTTCCAACACCAGACATAACCCCACCGATAATAAAAATATATTTCCGCATAAAAAATTAGTCGAAAGTCAAAAGTATACAAAGTCACGACATCGTGACTTTTGATTTTATGGACTTTACAAGCTTTATAGACTTATTCTACTATTACTCTGATTCTTGATTCTAAGCCGTGAGATAAATTTATAGTAACATCGTATTCACCTGTTTCTTTTATCGGTTCTGTTTGAACTTGGCTTTTATTAATTTTATATTTTTTTAATTTCCCAGATATTTCTTTTGGCCCGATTGAAGCGTAAAGCTTCCCACTCTCATTTGTTTTAGCCTTAATGATTATTTCTTGACCATCTAATTTTCCAGCTAATTTTTCAGTTTTGTCCAAATCTTTTTCTTGTGTTAATACCTCTCTTTCTCTTTCTTTTTTTATTTTTAAAATAGCCTTTTCTGTGGCAACCTCAGCCAATTTATTAGGAAATAAAAAATTTCGAGCATATCCGTCAGAGACATCTTTTACATCCCCCTTATCACCTAACTTTTTTACATCTTTTAACAAAATGACTTTCATATATCTTTATAATATACTTCAAATCGATAAGTGTCAATTCTTGTTTTACTGTAATAATTCCAAAGCTTTATCAAGTTGCGGATCATGGTTGTTGTTATAATCTTCACTAGTTAACTCTATTTCTATGTCCGGCATAACTCCTTCTCCTTCAATAACTCTTTCTTTCGGCGTTAACCATTTGGCTACTGTTAATTTAATCTTAGCTCCGTTGCTTAAATCACGCAACTCTTGTACAGACCCCTTACCGAAAGTTTTTTCTCCAACTAAAGTTGCCAATCCATAGTCCTGCAAAGCACCGGCGATAATTTCCGAAGCCGAAGCGCTTCCTTCGTTTATTAAAACAACTGTTGGGATACCGGAAAGCTCAGCTTTTCCATCTGATCGATAGTAAGATTTATTTTGCTCGCTAAATTTTTCAATAACAACTGTATCTCCTTTCCTAATCCATTTACCGGCGATATCAACAGAAGTATCTAAAAATCCGCCCGGATTATTTCTTAAGTCCAATACTATTCCTTTGACATTTTTCGACAAATTTTCACTAATCGCTTTGTTAAACAACCTCTCTGTATCGCTATTAAAATGAGAAATTTCTACATATAAAATATTATTCTTTTTCATTTCCCATCTTACTGTATCAAAATGTATTTTTGCTCTTGTTATTTTTATTTCAAGCTCTTTGTCAGCTCCTTCTCTGATAACTGTCAAAGTTACCACTGTTCCGGCCTTACCCCTAATCAAACTCACAGCTTGATTTATGGAAAAAGGGGCTGATTCCTTGTCGTCGATTTTATAAATTTTATCTCCGGCCATTAACCCTGACTTTTCTGCCGGCGAATCAGGTAAGGGAGAGATAACAGTTAAAATACCTTTTTTAATACCGATCTCTGCCCCGATGCCATCAAACTCCGAAGCAAGCTCACTTGCAAATTTTTGAGCTGTATCAGGATCTAAAAAAACAGAGTAAGGATCACCCAAAGAAGCAACCTGCCCTGCCAAAGCTCCGTAAAAAAGTTTTGTTTCGGGAATAGGTCTGTCAACATAAGTTTTTTGGATAGTGTCCCAAACCTCCCAGAAAACCTGAAAATTAACATCTTCAGACAAATGATTTGGTAATTCACCTTTACTTGTAATCGCTCCACCAATTAACGGCATAATATCATCCCGAGCCTGTTTATCTCCAATACTAACACCCAAACCAAAAATAAAAAACAGCAAAAATATAACAGATATTACTTTTAAAATCTTTTTAAACATAGTAAAAATATAAATTTATATTAAATTTAGTTTATCATATAATAACAAAGACAGCAAATTTTCGTCATACCGCGCAAAATAAAAAACCGTCAATTTAATATTGACGGTTTTTTTATAATATTTACAACAATATTTAGTCTCTTCCGTTTTCGCTTTGGTATTTTTTATAGCCGTAATAACCGGAAGTTATTATTAATAGAATTAACAGCCACCACCAAATAGCGTTGCTATCATCTTCATCGTCTTCTTTATCTTCATCTTCTCCGTCTTTATTGTCATCGCCTTTATCTTCGGTAGATACAGTTTGCTTCTTTTTTGTCTCTTCTTCTGTTTTAGTCGAAGACTGATCATCCTCTGGCTGAGACTCATCCTCATCCTCTTCTTCCTCTTCTTCTTCGTTTTCTATTTGTTCACCCAAAACTACTCCCTCTTCTTCATTTGCCCCACTAGAATTTCCACTTGGTTCGTTATTCGCCTCGCTTCCACCAGTTTGTGAATTTTCTTCTTCTTGTTCTTCCTCTTCAGAGTTTTCTTCGCCATCTCCAGCTTCTTCTTCCGGAGCTTGTTCGTCATCTTCTGTATCTGCTTCTTCTTCAACAGAAACATCTTCTTCTGAAGTGGTAAATGTTAATTCGTTTCCAAAAATTTCTCCGGAAGCAGATGAAACTACTCTTAGATAATAAGACGCTCCGGATAACAGATTGTCTAAAGCTACGCTATGAAAAGTTGTTTTTTCGCTTATTTCTTCGGTTGTAGAAGCATAACCTAAGTTTGGCCAAGCTCCAATAGGATCAGACGGTAAAATTCCGTAAACTATACGACTAGTGGCTAATTTATTAGTATGCCAAGAAATTTCAGCGGTTGAAGTGGTAAAACCTTCTATTTTTTCACTGTGGATATAAAGAGACACAGGACCTCCACCCCCGCCTCCTCCACCACCGCCAACATCACAGCCTTCGTCAGTAGAGCCATTACAGTTATTATCTACTCCGTCTCCGCAAGCTTCTGATGCTCCCGGATTTACATTTGAGCTCTCGTCGTCACAATCTGTTCCTAAATCACAGTTTTCCCCATAACCATCGCTGTCATTATCAACACACTCCGGTTCTTCTATTTCAATTATACATGTCTCATCACAACCATCGCCAGGCTCTGTATTCCCGTCATCACACTCTTCTTCGCCCTCTAATGTTCCGTTCCCGCAAACACTTGATGTTTGCCCGCTACAATCACTATTACAATATCCGTATATTCCATTATTATCGCCATCATCGCATTCTTCCTCACCTTCTGTGATTTCATTCCCACAATAAGCTACATCCCCGCAAGTATCGTTTTCACTTCCGGGAGTACCAAGGTCTCCGGATCCAAAAGAAGAGCTGGAGACACACCAATTAGCGCCAATATTATTATCTAGGCTTGAGTCAGCCAAAATCATGGAAGCTCCGCTTGGATCAGGAAAAGTGGCGCCATTATCGTACTCAACTCTATCGATTTCTGTATCATCACAAGTTAAAACAATTTCATCAGAGCTATTGCTAAGGATATGTCCGGAATAAACATAATCCGGAATAATGCCTCCATTTTGGCTTTCCTCACCATTTTTGGTCAAAACAGCATACCCTAAAGACGGGACAATCAAAGAAGTCGCGATAGTATGCGTTTCTCCGTCGTTATCACTCATCACGCAGTTTATCAAATCAATATCTTGTAATGTTGTGTTATAAACTTCAAACCATTCACCGTTTGAATCTAAAACAGCTTGCGGATTTTGCATTATTTCATTAATCACAATATCTCCGGGATTAGCTCCTTCTGCTTCTTCAATATTACATAACTCATCACAGCCATCCCCTGGTTCTGTATTACCATCATCACATTCTTCACCTTGCTCTAAAACATTATTACCGCAAACAGGGTCTCCTTCAAGTAAACATTCGTCTGAGCAGCCGTCATCTGACTCTGTATTGCCATCGTCACATTCTTCAGTACCGTTTACAGCCCCGTCTCCGCAAGATTCATCTGTTTCGCACTCACCCCAACCACTACACTCTTGGTTACAAGTTTCTGTCCCATTATAACCATCTGCATCGCACTCTTGCGTGTCGTCAAGTTCGCATACTTCTCCAAAATCAACATCTATAATTTCATTTCCGCAAACAGGAAAATAATTAAGAAAATCAACATCTTCACTATTTTCACCTTCAGCTAAAGTAATATTATATTCATCGTCTATTGGAAAAGTTTTCGTAAAAGGAGTAAAAGCTAAATTCTCTCCCTCGGAAACAACATAATCTCCCTCTAAAAGTCCGGCAAAACTGTAACAACCGTTTTCATCTGTTAATTGAGACTCCTCTGCATCACCACCTAAAATAATCTCCCAATCAACTATTTTTTCTTCTCCACTGTCAATTGTCCCATTATTATTTAAATCATTATATTTACAACCGGAAATTGAACCATACTGACACACTTCCCAGGCAATTTCATCGTAAATTCCCGATAAATCATTTCCGTTTGAAGATTGATAATACTCGGCTCCTGTTAAGTCAGCGATATTTTGAAGCATTGTTTCATTAATGTCTCCATTACTACCAAGACCGATTGTAAAGATTTTATAGTCCAAATCAGCCGCATCTTGCGCCTTTTCCTCTGCATAAGCTACATCTTCCGGATCTTCTCCGTATCCCAACCCATTTGGCCTATTAGCTTTGCCGTCGGTCAAAAGAATCATGGCTTTAACGGCCTGTGAATTACTGTTGTCTTCAAGCTCTTGAGTGGCAAAAGCAATCGCATCACCAATATTGGTAGCTCCTGTTGTTACAGCTAAACCATTGATGGCTGAATTAGTAGCAGGATGATCATTAGACAACCCTTTTACTAAGTCTGCTAGATCATCAAAAGAAACCAAACCTGACTGGTCCTGATCACCCAAGTTATTAACAAAAGAACTGGCTGCTTCTTTGGCTGAATCCATTTTACTCTGAGTAGCCGACGCATAAACCGAAGGATGGTGAGGCGATAAATCCCTGTCATCACACCACTGTTCGGTTACATCATAATCAGTGTGTTCTACCCACTCTAAATGGTCTACAACCCACTCTATTTGCCACCAATCACACTGGCTTAACGCTTCACCTTGTGCCATACTTCCAGAAGTATCGATTATTAACACCACATCAACCGGTGTCTGGCATAAATCCTCACTTAAAGCTATTGGCACAGCAATAAAAAAAGCGCTAAAAGAAGTGTTAAACACTAAAATAAAAGCGCTAAAATAAACTGCAACCTTTTTCAAAAATCCCCTCCAAGCCCCTCCGTTTCTGCTTGCATTCTTCATATTTTTTGTTTTAAGGATAGCTTTGTTTTACTGCATTATAAAACATTACTTCCAAGTTACATAATTTTATATAAATTATTTTATAAGTTTTTTATTGGTTTTTTTAATAAATATAAACATCGCGATTATAACTGCTAAAAATGCCAGTCCTGACAAAAATATGATCAAACCCATAGTGATATTAGAGTTAACAATACTTACGCCTTTTACTGAGCCTACTGCTGCTTCGTTTAAACCTATTGAAAATTTAAAATCTTTCTTTAGAATTGACTCATTGTTGCGCAGAACATCTATTTTGGCTATATACTTTCCTCCTTCTAAATTTCCTGTTTGTATTTCAAGCTGCGGTATTTCATATCTTGACCCGGGTTTTACAGATGGCTCTTCGTCAGGATAAGGATAAATAGCGTTACTAACTACTTCACCGTCTTTTTTAATCTTTACTTGAATTTGAGGGTTTAAGCTAACATTCCCCTGATTATCATAAATAACCCTGATATTTAAAGTTTCATTAGTTTCAAGTCCGTATCTATGCGGGATTATAGAAGCATTTAAATTAACTATTTCTCGATCGGTAACAACAATAGAAACTTCTCTAGAAAGTTGTTGCTTTACACTTATCTGAGCGCTTGATTCTTCTTTTTCTGACGGAACGGAAGTAACAGTTAATTTACCTGAGTATTCTTTGTTGGGAGCATCTTCAGGAACAAAAAATTGAGTAACTATCTTAAAATAAGCTTTAGCTGGAATTTGAACTTGAGTAATTGGACTTTCCAAATCTTCCGGCAGATAAAACTTTACCCACTTCGCTATGTCACCCTCAGCTATTAAATCATAGTCGCTTTCTTCTTTATTCGTATTAAGCACCATTAACTCTTCTTGAATTACCTCACCCCTTAAAGCGTCTTTAATAGCAACAGGCTGACTAATAATGCCAATAGCTGAAACATTCTCACTTAAAACAAAGATTGAAATAACAAAAGTTAAAATAAAAATAGCTGTTTTTCTCATATGGGTATAAATTTAAGTTAATTTATAGATTATATAACCTTAAAATCATTTTAAAAAAAAGTCAAGTGAAATTGATCCTTTAAAATTAAAAGAGGTCTGAGGCTGATTTTTTCCGCTCCAAACCTCTTTGGGGCACTTTTTAAAAAGTGCCCCAAAAGCTATTTTAAGGATGTTAACATCCGCAACATTCTCTGAAATTTGCTTGAGTAGCGCTAAGCACCATGTCACCATAGTACTCAGGGTCAATTGCTGGGAACTTTGTGATCAAAATAGAGAAATCCATTTCCTCCATTTCAGATAAATCAAGAATGTCTTCCAGCCTTGTATTTACCTCTGGGTCATAAATAGCCCAGTCAAGTTCTTCGTTACCGATTCTGGCATCGTATTCAACATTCCATTCTCCACTGGTTTGTCCCAGTCCCATGTCGTCTTGTTCAACCCACATGTAAAGTCTGGTGTTACCGATATTTCGAACAGAAGCAGGACTATCTCCGTTTCCTACGCCATCCCAAGTTAAATCACCGGAAATTATTTTGTGAGTATTAAGCATAACTTGTCCGTATTCAACTCTGTCAAAGTCAACTTCAAAACCTATCATTGGAAGGTATTCAAAGTGATTAATGTTTGGAACATCATCGTAACTGAAATTACCGGCTTGATCTAGAGCGAAAAGTTCAACTCTATAATCTCCTGCTGGATCTTCCCAAGTTAATGTTTTATCATCGCAGTAAACATAAGCCTCTTCTTTCATCAACTCTCCTGTTTCAGCACAAATTTCATCGTAGTCGTAAGGAGAGTAGATTGTTGGCAAGTTGTTGTTACCGTTTTTAATATGGTCACAGAACAAGTCCCAACCTTCCATTTTGTCAAGCTTGATAAGAGTGTTTTCTTCGATGAAATCACCACAACCTGAGTCTCCGTAATCAGGAGTACTGGTTGTTCCGCCGCCAACTACATCTGCCCAAGGCTCTGGAGATTCCGGGTGAAAAGCAATTCCTTCAGGGTAGTAGATATCAGCATAAACTCCATCAATATCGGCTGCTCCATTAGGATCAGTTACGATAGCGCAAACTGTGTAGTGCATTTCATCGTCCCAAACTCCTGGAGGAGTAAATTGAGCGCCAGCAGCTGTGCTGTCGTCAACACCTTCACCACCACCATAACCAACATAATCTGGCCCATTAAATGATGGACCTTTCATCTCCCATTTTGCTTTAATAATAGGAGCTTCTCCTCCACCTTCTCCACGGATTAAACCGGTACCAACTGTTTCCGCTAATACAGCCGGGGAAACTGTCCACATTAGCATTGAAAGAATAACAATGCTATAAAGTGTTTTTTTCATATTGTTTTAAAGAAGAATCTTATAGGATCAAAGTTATTAATCCTTAAAAATTCATAAATATTTATTTTTCTTCAAAACAAGACTTTGCATCGACCTTTTCCCCCTCCGCGCTTGTTTTAAAAAATTAATAAGCAAAATAATTAGCAAATAAAAAACCTCAAGCGAAATTTGCTTGAGGACGTATCTTAAAAAATATTTTTTTAATTTTCCAAATTTTTATTGCGTAAAAATAACCGACAACAACTTTGTTGAAAAAGTAAACTTTCTTTAATCTAACATTTTTTTCCAGACAAGTCATATATGAAAAATTTAAATTAAGATAATTTTACGCTTTTAAATATTATATTATCGTAGATACAAATAAAAAAAGTGTCAATATATTTTTATGACACAAACTGTGGATAACTATATTAGTCTATTGTGGATAACTTCATTAGTCAATTACTTTTCACTCTATAGGCCAACAAAGCAAACGCGTAGTGTATTGTTCTCCGCGGTCTTTGAAATTTTTGAAACTCAGATAACTTGGTGAGGCCGGGGAAAGAAGACAGATGCTTCCCGGTTCTGTAATTTCAAAACACCACTTAACGCAATCTTTCATATTAGAAAATTTTTTCTTTTTAGGTAGAGAATATTTTTTATTTTTCGCACATACTTTTTCCAGAGAGCTCCAAAGAGCTTTGTCTGAATTTGGGAACAAAGCAACATTTTTTATTTTTGATTCTAATATCACTTGTGCTAATCTTTTAAAATCATAACCGCGATCCAAGCCTCCTAGAATAATTGTATTAATATTTTTTAGCGCCTTAATTGCCTCAATAGTTGATTCCGGCGTGACCGAGGCTGAATCGTTATAAAAAACAATGTTTTTAAATTTGCCAAGTTTTTGCATTCTATGCTCCAGGCTCTTGAAGCCTTTAACTGCTCTTTCAATTGTTTTTGAATTTATCTTTAAATCTTTTGTTACTACGCAAGCAGCTAAAACATTTTCCTGATTGTGCTGACCAGGAATTTTAATAGAGCTTACAGGTAATATTTTTGCATTTTTCACAAATATAAAGCCATTTTTTATATAGTTTTTATCGTTGTTATAGGAATAAATATTTTTATTGTTACTTTGATTTAAAAAATCACTAATAACTTTAAAGTTCGCATTATAAATAACCTTATTTTTACTACCTATAATATTCATTTTTGCTTGAAAATATTTCTCAACTCCACCGTGATAATCCAAATGATCTTTGAAAAAAGAAGTTATAAGCACTATTTCCGGTTTTTTTGAGATATTTTCAAGCTGATAACTTGATAGTTCAACAATAAAATAAGTGTTTTTACTATCATACTTTAATAAATCTAAAATCGGCTTGCCAATATTTCCACCAAAATAAACCTTTTTACCTGCTGTTTTTAAAATTTTATATATTAAAGACGAGGTTGTACTTTTACCCTTAGTGCCTGTTATACCGATTACAGGACCCCTAGCTTGCTCCAAAAACAAATTAACAGCCGAGGTAACAACCGCACCATTTTTTTGAGCTTGTTGTATCTCTTTTGTATTTTGAATACTAATACCGGGAGACTTAACAATAATCTCAGCATTTTTAAGACAATCCAAATATTTTTTACCAAAACAAAGTTTAAAATTTTTATCTTTCTTTAACAATCTTTGAGTTTTACTGTCAAATTCAGACAATTTTCTACTATCTGCAATAGTAATCTTCTTTTCTCTATCAATCCCACGCATAAATCTCAAAACAGACTGACCCTCAACCCCAAGACCTAAAATAACAAGTTTTTTATCATCTATCTTCTTAATAAAATAACTATCTTTAAACTCTCCTTTTTCTATAATTTTTTTCAAAGCCTGTTTTACTTCACTTTTTCTACCAACACATTCAAGAGGTTTATGCGCTCTTAATCCTAAAAGATCTAAAAAAGTATTTTCCAGTTTTTTATCATCAAATAAATCTTTTTTAAATATCTTTAAAATTTCTTTTTTAGGCAAAAACGCAGAGAGCATCACAAAAACAAAAGCGCATTTAGGGCAACTATTGCACCATAAACCTGTTTTTAATCTTTTACTTTTGTCTATTTTAAAATTAGCTAGGTTACAGCTGGAAAAACTTTGAAAATACTGTGGGTATTTTGAAAATTCTTTAGCGATTTTTATTTCATACCAATTACGAAGCAAGCTGAAATATTTTATACTTGGCGTAATATATTTAGCTAAATACTTACTAAAATCTTTTTCAAATTCATAACTTTTAGAATACTGATGGTTAACAACAAGACCTTTATATTTTATATTTCCATAATCAGAGCTTTTTTCATTAGACAAAACAACATTTTTAAAACCATAAAGCACAGCCACTAAAATCTCAATAAAACTATAATAAGCCGTAATAGGAACATGTCCAATGTATGCGTCTTTTTTTTGCAACGCTTTTAAGTTTGGAGAAAGTTTTCGATCAACAGTGATTAATTTTTTGTTAGCAATTTTAGCTGTTTGTTTTTGCGGGATTGATTCTCTTACAGAAAATAAAGTAAAATCTTTTTTTGCTTTTCTTAAAATCTCAGCTGAAACAATAGAGTCTTTTCCGCCACCCCATGGAAGTAAATTATCTTTTAAGCCAGTTAAACGAATCGAATTTGTTTCGACATTTTCATACGGAAAATTCGGTTTTAATTTATTCGGATCTAATTTATTTTCAAAATAAAACTGCCCTAAACCTTTATAGTACAACTTCTCCCAAAATTTAGCCTGAGTTTTGCTTAACTCACCTGATTTAACAACAATTTTCTGCGGGCAATAAGTTTTCCAATAACTAAGACCACCGGCCAAATGAATATTAAACAAAATCTTATCGATCAGCTCTATGTTTTTTTCAACCCCTTTAATCGGAAAATACAAAACCTCCTTAAATTTTAATTTATTATCAATAGAATAACAAAAAACAGCCTCACCAGTCATAGAGTCAAAACTATATTTTTCAAATATAAATTCTTTGTATTTCATACAACCTACCCCTTATCCCAGAAAAATAAAATCAATCCCATAACCGCGCTTACTCCGCTGATTACCCAGAAACGCATAACAATTGTTGCTTCTTGCCAGCCTTTGGCTTCTAAATGATGATGTAAAGGACTGGATAAAAATAATTTTTTACCAGCAACCTTCCTATGTGTCCACTGAATTAAAACAGACATTGTTTCGATAACAAAGACCGAACCAATTATCGGTAAAAGCAAGACATATCCAGAGAGCATAGCTACAATTCCAAGGGTTACCCCCAGGCTCATAGCTCCGGTATCTCCCATAAAAAACTTAGCCGGATTGATATTAAACCACAAAAACGCCAAAAGTGCTCCGATAATTGCCCCGCAAAAAGCCGCTAAATCATATCGACCCTGAGCAAACGATATGGCTCCGTAAGCGGCAAAAGAAGAAAGAAGTGCTCCGCCAGCTAAACCATCTAAACCGTCTGTTAAATTAACACTATGAGAAGTGGCCACAATAACAAAGATAAAAAACGGAATATACCACCAACCTATTTCAAAGTTTCCCATAAACGGGACATGAATTTCACTCCATTCTAATTTAAAATAAAACCACCACGCCCCAACAACAGCCACAAAAGCGTAGATCAAAAGGCGATGGCGAACTCTGAGTCCGCCTCCGTTGGGCCCGATTTTTTTAACGTTAAACAAATCATCAAAAAGTCCCACAATAGCCGCTGCTATCAATGCTCCTAACGGTAAAAAAGTTTCTTTTCGAGTTAAAAAATTAAAATGTTTAAGTAATTCGGAGTCAAAGATAACTTGTAAATAAAAAAATAAAATAGATAAAAACAAAACCGTTCCCCAGATTAAAATCCCGCCCATCGTTGGTGTGCCTTCTTTTTTTTGATGTAACCTAGAAAAAATTGGTGTGGTTTTTTCATCTCTGATTTTTTTTCCAATATTATATTTTTTCAATGTTGCAAGCAAAAAAGGCATCCAAAAAAGCGCCACTAAAAAAGATAACGCGGTAATAACAAAAATTTTAATAACAAAAATATTTTCCATAAAGTTAGCTAATCAGCTTTTCTCCTCTTTAACAAGATAAAGGGGGTTTTAAATAAAATATATAAATCCAGTTTTAATTTCCAATTTTCAATGTAATAAATATCCAGCTTTACCTCTTCTTCGAAACTAAGATCGCTTCGACCGCTTATTTGAGGTAAACCGGTTATGCCCGGCTTAATTGTTAAGACATGCTTACATTCTTTTTTATACTTGGCGACTTCTTCGGGTTCGTGTGGACGAGGGCCAACCAAACTCATTTTTCCTATTAAAACATTAAAAAACTCCGGCAGTTCGTCTAAACTTGTCCTGCGGATAAATTTGCCCACGCGTGTAATGCGAGGATCATTTTTATATTTTACCATAGGATTCTGATTATTCCAACCCCTGGTGTCTTCCACCTGTTCCCTGAAGCTTGGATCATACCTCATTTCATGCGTATTCGCTTTCATTGATCTAAATTTAAAATAAAAAAACGGCTTACCGTACTGCCCGATTCTTTGATAACCGAAAAAAATAGGACCCTTAGAGTCTAATTTAACCGCAATAGCTACTATCAACATAATTGGAGAAAAAATAATAATCGCCAAAATACTACCTAAAATATCAAAAACTCTTTTTAAAATCTTTCGCCAGCCGTCAAGCGGGGTTCTTTTAAGCTCAATAATCGGCACGCCACCTAAATGTTGGATCTCCACATTAATCGCCTGAGCCTCAAATAAACTCGGCACATATTTATAAACTATATGATGCTCATTACAAAACTCAACCAGCTCCAAAGATTTTTCCTGTCCAATATCTTCGCACTGTAAAATTTCATCTACTTTATTGGTTTTTATAAAATTGGAAACTTTTTCAAGTGCCATACTAGAATCTTCTATCCAGCCAACTATTTTATATCCAAAAGATTTATCTTTTTTAAATAATTGAATAATTTTTTCTGTAGTCTTGTCTTTGCCGATAATCAGTAAATTATGCACCCCGATTCCTTTTTTAAATAATTTTTTTTCTACAACCCTGACAACAACTCTACCAAAAAAAACAAAAATAATACTAAATATCCAACCAGCTAAAACTATAAAACGAGAATCAAAAAGCTCCCGACTCATAAATATCACTCCAAACAGAAGCATTATTCCGGATGAACAAGCTAAAAATATCTTATAAAACTCATCGATAAATCGACGCCTAACTTTAGTTGTATAAAGACCGGCAAAGGCAAAGATAACAAGCCAGGCTAAGGCCGTCAAAAAAACAACCTTAATATAATTTTCAAAAGGTAATTCAAAGATAATCGGTCTAATTTCCCGAGAAAAAGCAGAAAAACGCAAAAAATAAGCAGTAATTCCCGCCAAAATTACCATTAAATAATCAACCGGCACCAAAATAGCCGCAAAAATAAGTTCTGATTTTTTCATATATTAATATCTTAACATAAAAACCCAATCTTTCAAGGTTGGGTTTTTAAGATAGTTCAGGCAAGCTATAAGCCGGATTTTGTCTAATAGACTTGTTGCATAATAGGCTATGTTACGAAATTTCCAGATTTTGAGGAAATTTCTCTGTAAAATTTTTTGCTTATGCCTTAGCATAGGCCAACAATTTTACAGAGAAATTTACCAAAATATGGAGATTGCAGTAATAGCCTATTATGCAACAAGTCTAATGATAGTCATCTATCTGGGATCAATATTGCTATTGACCTCTAGCGATTCTCCCCAAAGTACATCGGGGCACGATCTTGCATCAGACAGGGTTTACCACGTACACTCTGTCACCAGAGGACGAAAGTTGTAGCTTTTTATCTTAAGAATAAAAAACACCAACCTACTTTTCACATTTCATCTGCCTAAGGCAGATTAGTATAGTCTCTGCGGCACTTTCCCTAGGGTTGCCCCTGGTCGCTGTTAACGACTGTCACTTTTCCTAGTAAAAACTAAGAGATGTCCGGACTTTCCTCTCCGTCACAAAGACGAAGCGACTATCCACTTGCCCAAACTAATAAAACAGTAGCACAAAACACCTAAAATGTCAATTAAAAAAGGCCGAACACTTGAATCGATCGGCCTTCAAAATTTATACTTTTTATGAAGCATCAACGTGAATTACGCTTAGAAATACAATAATTTATTTCCTGCTTTAAAAGAAGTAATTTTCTCTGTGCTTCTTTTAATTTTTTTTCTTTGGCAGTAGTTAATTTAACTGTAAAATTTTCAAACCCACCATGTCTATCTAAAATTTTTCGCCAAGTATGAGAACACCACTCCTCATCAAATAATCTTAATTCATCTCTTACTGTTTTGTTAATATTTTCTAATTCCTCAGTAATTTTTTTTAATCTAAGATCTATTCTTACAAGCAATAATCGTGCATCCATTTTTGGTACGTACATATTTTACCCTCCTGTCCTTTTATTTTTATTTAACTATGATAAATTAATAATGAACGAAAATATATGTTTAAAATAAGTATAAAAGAATATTTAAAAAAATCAATAGATTTTTTAGAGTCTCAAAATATTAAGAATGCCGGCCTTGATGCTGAAATTTTGCTTTGTTATTTTTTAAAAAAAGATAAATCTTGGCTTTATTCAAATTTTAATTATAAATTAAACCAAAATCAACAAAAAACAATAGATAAATTAATAAAACAAAGATCAAAAAATATTCCTGTTGCGCAGATTACAAAAGAAAAAGAATTTTATAAACTAAAATTTTTTGTAAATAAAAATATATTGGTCCCAAGACCGGAAACAGAACTAATAGTTGAAGAAGCTATTCACGTAATACGTAGCACACAACACGCAACATTAATTGATATTGGCACCGGAAGCGGGGCAGTAATTATTGCTCTTGCTAAAAATATTCAAAATTCCGAATTTTTCGCTTCCGACATTTCAGAGAAAGCTTTATACGTAGCCCGTAAGAATGCCCGGCTCCATAAAGTAAACAAAAAAATAAAATTCCTAAAAGGAAATTTGCTAGAACCAATCATAAAAAACAAAAAACTAGCTAATAAAGCTAGAAGCTATGTTATTACCGCTAATCTTCCCTATCTTACTCCGACTCAATTCAAAGAAGAAAAATCAATTCAAGCCGAACCCAAAAAAGCGCTCATCAGCGGAAATGACGGCCTAAAAGACTATCGCAAATTCTTCAAACAACTAAAAAAATTAACTAACCACTCACAAGCAACAATCATTATAGAATTTGACCCAAGCCAGACAAATAAACTAAAAAAAATAATAAAACAAAATTTTCCAAAAGCAAAAACCCAAACAAAAAAAGACCTCTCCGGCCTTAATCGAGTAATGGTTATAAAAATTTAATACCTTAAATCAACACTATTACCAACAACTTCAATCCAGGTTGTTCCGCGGTTGAATTCTATTTCGCTTCCATTTTTATCGTAAAAACGGGTTCTTTTTTTGATCGATGGTTTTTCCCAAGTTCCTTCTATTGTTTTTCCATCTAAAAATATTATTGCTTTATTGCTTCCGATTGTTTTTATTTTTTTCCGGTCTTCTTGGTCAATAGAAACAATGCTTGTTTTTTGAATAACAATATTTTTTGCTTTTATCTGACCTTCTTCTGCTGTCAAATGAGGTTTGCCGGCTTGATAACGCAGATACTCATTACTTTCTTTCAAGTATCTCCACTCAACTTGATTTATGTAGGTAGAAAAATCTATTACAATATCTTCTGTGATTTCAGGTCGCTCCTCTAATACTAAATCGTCTTTAAATTTCCATATTCCCAATTCAGGATCTTTCAGTTTCATGTCTACTACAGCTTGAGATAATAATTCTTTGGAAGAATAAACATTGTGCGGGCGATTTCTTTTCGAACTTCGCCAATAATATTTGCTTTGAAAATATTGATTTAGATTATAAATTTGATAGTTATTTTTAATTGTTTTTAAAGCTTCAGGGCTTCCACCAACATGAGAATAAAGTGCGTCAAATTCTTGCGCCCAATCTAAAAAATAACTTCGAGCGCTTCTAATCGGACCGATACTTTTTACTTCTTGATTATCAGCAAAAATTGCCAAAAAACGAGTTATTCCCCCTTCAACAGGGGCTTCGATAACCAGATTTGCTTGATCTAATCCTGACTGCGGGCGCGCCTTCTCGTTATTTTCAATAGTGACCGCCATTGGATAAGCATCCTCTTCACTCTCGTCAATTAAAACCCCGTCAATAGCGCGAACTTTTTTTGGTGTTTCTTTTTCACTTTCTTGTTTTACTAATTTTTTGATTTGTTGATTTGTCGGTTTATTTATTTTTTGATCTTTCTCAATATCTATAATTTGAAAAACTAAAACAGCAACAATCGCCCCAAACAAAAAAGCTCCTATTATTGGAAATAACTTTAAAATAAACTTCTTTGTCTTTACGCTTAATTTCATTATTTTTTTCTCTTTTCTTCTTTTTTCTTTTCAGCCAGAGACTGACCAGTCTTTGGCTGGCTTTTGCTAAAGATAAAAATATAAAGAATCTCTAGTCCGGCAAAGGTATTTAAAACCAAAAGTGCTACAAACCATTTTAAGTGCTTCTTTTGGCTGGCTTTCCATAGAGCAACGCCCTTCCAGGGAGTTGTCCATAAGACAGTCAATAAAATTAACCAAAAATTGTCCTGAACAAATTGATCCATAAATTTTAAACAATTACCCCGCCCCCTAGCAGTTCTTTCTTTTTGTAAAAAACTACTGACTGACCAGGAGTGATTGCTCTTTGTTGTTTTTTAAATTTTACCATATATTTATTTTTCTCGCGAGTAATAATGCAGTTTTCAGCTGGATGACCGTACCTGATTTGTGCCTTGCATTTAAATGGAAAAATTGGCTTTTTACCAGATACCCAATTTATTTGTTTAACAATTAATTCATTTTTAAATAATATTTTGTCGTCAAATTTATTTGTTACCACCAAAATATTTTTTTTATAATCCATTTTCACAGCATAAAAAGGACCAATCCCACCAATTTTTATATACCGTCTTTGTCCAACCGTATAAAGAGGCAAGCCCTGGTGTTCTCCGACTATTTTACCCTCAGTAGTTACAATTGGACCTTTTTTCATTTTCAAATTTTTTTCCAAAAAAACATTATGATCTATACCGCTTAAAAAACAAATATCTTGGCTCTCTTTTTCTAAGACAGGTAATTTTAATTTTTTGGCAATTTCCTTAATATCATTTTTCAAATAACCCCCAAGCGGAAAAAGCAAATGCTTTAACTGCGATTGGTTTAAATTATACAAGAAATAACTCTGATCTTTCTTATCGTCATTACCAATAAATAATTTATATGACTTTCGACCTCCTGTTCGTGGGTCGACTTTCGACTTTATGGACTTTACAGGCTTTATAGAATGTATATAGTGCCCTGTTGCCAAATACCAAAACCCCATTTCGCGCGCTTTTTTAAGTAACAATCCCAACTTGATCTTCTTATTACAGTTAACACAAGGGTTTGGTGTATTCCCGCGCGCATATTCATTTAAAAAATAATCCATAACTTCTTTTTTAAATTCTTTTTTCAAATTTATTACTTTAAATGGAATATTTAATTGTTTGGCTATTTTCTGTGCCGCTTCTTTATCTCTTTTCTCGTTAACTTGTCCCAAAGACATAAATCCTCCTGTAATATCGTATCCCTTTTCCTTTAATAAAAAAACAACCACCGCGGAATCAACTCCGCCAGATAAAGCCACTAAAACTTTTTTATTTTTTTCTGTCATATTTACTTTCAATTATTTATTGCTATAATGTTATTATAATTTATATAATACAATTTTATGCTTAAAAAATCAATCTTTACAATCTTAATAATTACAACAATTTTATTTTCATCTGCTTTAATTAATTATACAAAATATCCGCGAGTTTTGGCTGATATTTTATTTAAAGAACAAACTGAAACTATTTCTGCTATAGAAAGGACTAAAAAATCAGTGGTGAGTATTATCACTACCAAAGAATTAACCAACGTAATCTTTAATAAAAATACAGGCGAAACCCAAATAGATTCTAATGTCCAGCAGAGTTCCGGTGGGAGCGGAATAATTATTGAGAGTGACGGCTTAATTCTAACCAACAAGCATGTTGTAAGTGGTGATGAAAAATATTCTGTTATTCTAGACAATGGTGAAATTTTTGAGGCAGAAGTTGTTGCTCGCGATCCGTTGGAAGATTTAGCTTTAATTAAAATTGATTTACCAGAAAATACATCTCTCCCAACTACAAACTTTGCTAATTCGCGAAACTTAAAAATCGGACAAACCGTAATTGCCATTGGATACCCTCTTGGAAAATATAAAAATTCAGCAAGCAAAGGAATTATCTCCGGGCTTCATCGTGATTTAACTGCTTCTGGTCCGGAAGGAGAATCAATTAATTTTTCAAATCTAATTCAGACCGACGCATCAATCAACACCGGAAATTCCGGTGGAGCTTTAATTGATTTGAACGGACAAGTGATCGGAATTAACTCTGCTATTGATGCCGGAGAAAATCTTGGTTTTGCAATTACAAGTAATGTCGCGAGAAAAGCTATCAAAAGCTATCAAGAACATGGAAAAATTATTCGCCCAAAACTTGGTGTAAGATACTTAATGTTAAATCCGGCTATTACCAAATTTACCGGTTTACCGAGAAAGAACGGTGCCTGGATTCATTCCGGCAACGAATACCCATCAGTAGTGCCAGACTCTCCGGCAGAAAAAGCCGGCCTTAAAACCGGGGATATTATCTTTGAAGTAAATGCAATTAAGGTAACCGAAGATTTCCCGCTCGGAGAAATAGTAAGCCTCTACGAACCTGGCCAAACTATTGGCTTCAAAGTTCAAAGAGGAAATAAAATTATTATACTAAAAGCAACTTTAGGAAAGTTCGAGTAAAATTCTCTCTTTTTCTTCCTCTAAAGCAGAGCTATCGCCATAATCAGCGCTATGAGCGGTTTGATTTTGATAGCTTTGTTTTTTTTGATCCAAATGCAAATTAATCGTAATATCATTTCCTCTTTCATCTGCATAAACATGAAACCGAGGATAAAAACCGGTACCAAGCCTCCGCGTATAAGCATCATGAAAAGGAACATACCCCAAATGTCTCATTAAACGCGGTAAATTATATCCTGTTGTATTTTGAATAGTAAATTTCATAATTTTATTTCTCCGATTAGTTTATTATCTAATATTTTTTTAATTTTTACTTTTAGCAAATCATCCTGAAAAGCTCCTTTAAAAAATACATTTAAATAATTGTCCGTTAGTCCTAAAATAAATCCGTCTTTTTTACCTTGAGATAAAACCTCCATGGTTTTGTTTATAAATTTTTTAGCGTAATCATTTTCTAATTTTTCACTTAATTTCCTGAGCTTCGAACTTCTTTTTTTGATAATACCTTTTTCAATTTGATTTTTCATATTGTACGCCGGTGTGCCTTTTCTTTTTGAGAAACTGAAAACGTGAATTTTTGAAAAATTAACTTTTTGACAAAATTTATAGGTTTCTTGAAAGTCTTTTTCTGTTTCATTTGGAAAACCAACTATTACGTCGGTTGTAATGGAAATATCTGGGGTTGCTTTTCTGATTTTATTTATTTTCCTTAAAAATTTTTCCGTATTGTAAGGACGGTTCATTAATTTTAAAATTTTGTTTGTTCCGCTTTGTAAAGGAATATGCAAATGATTGCAAATCTTTTTTTCTTTTTTAATTAACCCTATCAATTCAGCTGTTACTTCATTAACTTCAATTGAACTTAAACGAATCCTTCTTAAATCTTTTATTTTTACAAGTTCTTTTAGGGGGTTTGTTAGATTAATTTTATCTTTTAAATCTATTCCGTAAAGCCCCAAATGTGTCCCGGTCAAGACCACTTCTTTGTAATTATTTTTTACCAATTTTTCAACCTGTTTTATTATCTTTTTTAAATCACGGCTTTTTAAATGTCCCCGAGCATAAGGAATAATACAATAAGAGCAAAACTGCCTGCAACCTTCTTGAACTTTTACAGTTGCCCGAGAGCGATTAAAAAAATTATCGATAGGCATCTCTTCAAATCTCTGACAATCTTTAAATTTATTTATTTTTTGGACTTTACCTTCTTCTAGTAAACTAAAAATTTCTTTTCTCTTGTTAACTCCACTAACAACAGAAACGTTTGGAAATCCTTTCACCTCTGTTTGCGGCCAACAACCGCAAAGAACAATTTTAGCCTTTAGATTAATACTTTGCGCTTGATTTATCTTTTTTCTTGACTTAGTAATAGCATTCTCAGTAACCGCACAACTATTCACAACATAAACATCTGCCCTATCTTTAAAATCAACTATTTCATAATCTTTCTTTTTAGCCAAATCAATAAGCGCCTGAGTGTCATACTGATTAGTCTTACATCCTAGAGTTATAAAAGCAATTTTCTTTCTTATATTATTCATAAAAATTATTTTTTCACACCAACACTCTCCCACTATCTTATAATTTCTTGAAAAATATACCTGAACGATATAGCGGGGTTTTAGCTAACCACTACCTAAGAGAGAAAAGTATTTTAAAAAGCGTCCACAGGAAAAATTGCTTGGTCTCCTACATTATTATAAAAAATATAAATATAAAAGGAGAATTTTTCCGAGGACCCGAGTAAATTTTTTCGCTGGAAAAAAATTTACGTCTTTTTAAAATGGTTTTCTCTCGGATTATTCATATTCAATCACCGGCAAATCGTCAAAGCTTTCTTCGTTTCTGCCTTTTTTCTCAAATAAACTCTCGTCCAACTCCTCAATAAAAGTTGACACTTCGTTCATATCTTCACTTCGACTGCTAACCATTGGATATGTTAAATAAAGTTTATCCTTAGCTCTTGTCACGGCTACATAAAAAAGTCTTCTTTCTTCTTCTATTTCACTGTGCTTTTCGTAAACTTTTCGATGCGGGAACTGCCCATCAACCAGTCCGATTACAAAAACCGTGTTCCACTCTAAGCCTTTCGCCTGATGAATAGTTGATAAAATAATTTTATCTTTTTCACCATCTTCCACTTGAACAACATTACTTTGATTACGATTATTTTTAAACGCTTCGGTCAGAGCAACCTCAGATAAAAAATCATCTACACTCTTATAATTTTCTGAAAAAGCGCCCATCTGATTTAAGTCGTCTGCTCTCTCTAAAAAATTTTCAAAATTTGTTTTTAAATATAAATTATACCCATTTTTTAAAATTATTTTAACAGAAGATTGAATCACATCTTCTTTTATTTCAACAAGTTCTTTAAAAATTGATAAAACATTTTTTAAACTATTATTAATTTTTTCGCTTCCTTTAAATTCCAATAATTTAATAGCGTCTTCCAAAATATTAAAATTTTTAATTTGACTGAATATTTTTCCGGCGGTCTGAAGGCCTATGCCTTCATGAAGCATTAAAACTCTTCGCCAGGCTGTTTCATCTTTAAAGTTAGATAAAACTTTTAAATAAGACACAATATCTTTAATATGCTTTTGTTCGAAAAATTTTATTCCTCCACGCATAGTGTAAGGAATACCTTCTCGATTTAGCTCCAACTCTAACTCTAAAGCCTGAAATGCCGAGCGAAAAAGAACAGCAATTTCCTGGGGACTCTCACCTTGATCGATAAGACGAGAAATTTCTTGAGATATAAATTTGGCTTGCTCCCTATTGTCGCGACCAACAACAAAAAGAGGTTTTTTATTCTCTGACTTTATGCTTTTTAAATTCTTAGGATATTTATTTTCATTGTTCAAAATACTTTGATTAGCAAGCTCAAGAATCTCCGGAGTACTTCGATAGTTGGTCTCCAATTTATGTATTTTTGTTTTTGGAAAATTTTGCGGAAAATCCAAGATGTTGGAAATCTCTGCTGCCCGAAAAGAATAAATACTTTGTGAATCATCACCAACCACTAAAATATTTTTATTTTTAACAGCTAAAATATTTATAATCTTATCTTGAATAACATTAGTATCTTGATATTCATCTACTAAGATATATTTAAACTGCTCTTGAAATTTTTCTCTAACCTTAGAATGACCTGTTAAAAGTTTGAGCCAGTTAATAAGAAGATCATCAAAGTCCATAGCATTGGAATCTTTTTTCTTGCGTGCATAATACTCGCTAATTGACTGAGCTAAATCAATCTCCTGACTACTTAGATAATCATAGCTTTTTCCCATTAAATCCCTTAAATCCATTCCACGATTTCTAGCAAAGCCGATTAAGTTGTGAATTATTTTTGCTTTTGGAAAATAATTACTTTTTTCGTTTTTGTTGGCAAGCTCGTCGTAACACTGTTTCAAAAGTACCATACTATCTTCTCGATCTAAAATAGTAAAGTTATTTTTATAACCCAGTAAAGTAGCATACTTTCTGAGTAGCCTGTTTCCAATACGGTGAAAAGTTCCACCCCAAATACCGCGAGGGTATCTATTTAAAATCTTCTCCACTCGCTCCAACATTTCACTTGAGGCTTTATTAGTAAAAGTAACCAGTAATATATTTTCCGGATCAACCCCCTGCTCGACCAAATAAGCAACTCGATATGTTAATGTCCTGGTTTTACCGCTCCCAGCCCCGGCCAAAACCAAAACAGGGCCGTCACCTTTGGTGACGGCCTCAAACTGTTCATTATTTAATTCTTCCTTAAAATTTATCATTAAAATTTAATCTCTGTGCCTGGTTTTAAAATATTTTCTTTTTTCTTTTTAGGAATTACCTCTTCTTTTGCTTCCTTATTATTTCCTGGTTTTGGTGGTAAAATTTTTGAAACCGTTTTCTGCTTTGGTTTAATATCGTTTAGGCTTAACCCTGTTTTTTGTTGCGAAATTTTTGGTTCTTTTATTACTATATATTCTCCTTTATGGTTTTTTTCAATTATAAGCTCTTTACTGCGCATTTTTAAAAGACAGTCTTTACAAAAAATCGGTCGCACGCCGTCGGGCTTAAAAGACACATTTGTATCCACCCCACAATAACTGCAAAGCGCTTCAAAACTATTATTATTTTCTTGTTTTTCCGCTTGAAACTTTACCTCCGTCTTTACTGAACTTGATTTTTCACCAGACACGGATCGACCTCGAGCTGGGTTATTTTTATTGTTTGCTGACTTATTTACCTGTTGATTTGTTTGTCGACCACTCTCAGACCATTTAATAATTTTTTCCTCCACCTCTGCTTTTTTATTTCCATAACGCTCTTGTGATACTTTAATAATTTTTTTGGAGTTATTTTCTTTTTTAGTAAGTGGCGGAAGTCCCTTGGCTGAAAACGGTTCACTGGCTATCCCGTCGATCATTAATTTAATATAAATATGAAATTTTGTAATATTTATTAAATCTTCTTCTGTAAAACGAGGAGCAAATTCTTTTTCCAAAATCTCTGCGTCGGTCGGACCAACTCTAAAACTAATTAAAGTTCCAACATTTCCAAAAATAGCTGCTTGAACTTTCTCATCAAGCTGTTCAATGTATTGATTAGTCATTGTCAAACACAAACGATACTTACGAGCTTCTGATAAAATATCAGCAAAAGACTCGGTGGCAAAATTTTGAAACTCATCAACATAAAGATAAAAATCTTTTCTTTCTTCTTCCGGAATATTTACTCTTTCCATAGCTGCCAGTTGAATCTTAGTAATCATCATTGCTCCCAAAAGAGCTGAGGCGTCTTCTCCGATTCGCCCCTTTGACAAATTCATTAGCAATATTTTTTTATTATCCATTATCTCCCTGATATCAAAAGACGATTTAACTTGGCCGATAATATTTCTAATTAAAGGCGTAGAGATAAATTGCCCAACCTTATTTTGAATCGGGCTAATAGCCTCAACCTGAAAAGAGGCAGTGTATTTGGAATATTCATCTGTCCAAAAAGCTTTTACAATCGGGTCTTGAATATTTGCAACTATTTTTTTACGGAAATTATTATCAACCAAAACTCTCATCACACCTAAAATCGTAGTATTCGGAGTTTCCATTAAAGCCAAGATAGCGTTACGCAATAAATACTCAAGACGAGGCCCCCAGCTGTCGGCCCACAATTTCTTAAATACTCCAACAAGTCCGGAAGCGGCGATGTGTCTTGTCTCAGGATTAAGTGACTCTAAAATATTAAAAGCCATCGGATTATTAAGATCAGCCGGATTAAAATAAACCACATCATTAATTCTATTTGCCGGAATATAATCAAGAATTTTTTCCACAAAATCTCCGTGTGGGTCAGCCAAGGCCACTCCCCGACCAGCCATAATATCTTGGTAGATCATATTTTCCATCATCGTACTTTTTCCCATTCCGGTCTTACCGATCAAATAAACATGCCGCCTTCTATCGTCTGTTTTAATTCCAAAACGTTCTTTTTTATTTCGAAAAGTTGTTTCAGCAAAGAGTGTAATATCTTTTTGTTGTAAATTGTTATTAGACATAAGTTGTTAATTATC
>Ga0257124_1000766_pt1 | contig 30492 bp, 42 predicted proteins | sample SI106_150metaG_FD_190154 | JGI IMG/M metagenome (GOLD analysis project Ga0257124, IMG submission 190154) | Marine microbial communities from Saanich Inlet, British Columbia, Canada - SI106_150 | ecosystem: Environmental > Aquatic > Marine > Inlet | place: Canada: British Columbia | collected...
TTTTTTTCACATATAAAATATATATTCTGAGAAATAAAAAAATATATATTTTGAGTGAGTAAAATTATATAATTAACATAAAACGATACTGTCGAATTGTGAACATGTCTGCATAATCGTTTTTTTTCACATATAAAATATATATTCTGAGAAATAAAAAATATATATTTTGTGGTGTTAAAATTATATAATTAACACAAAACGATACTGTCGAATTGTGAACATGTCTGTATAATCGTTTTTTTTGGCATATAAAATATATATTCTGAGAAATAAAAAAATATATATTTTGTGGTGTTAAAATTATATAATTAACACAAAATATATATTCTGAGAAATAAAAAAATATATATTTTGTGGTGTTAAAATTATATAATTAACACAAAATATATATTCTGAGAAATAAAAAAATATATATTTTGTGGTGTTAAAATTATATAATTAACACAAAACGATACTGTCGAATTATGAACATGTCTGTATAATCGTTTTTTTTTGGCATATAAAATATATATTCTAAGAATAAAAAAATATATATTTTGAGTGATTAAAATTATATAATTAACACAAATTGATACTGTCGAATTATGAACATGTCGATATAATCGTTTTTTTTTAGACATATAAAATAATATTCTGAGAATTAAAAAAATATATATTTTGAGTGATTAAAATTATATAATTAACACAAATTGATACTGTCGAATTGTGAACATGTTGATATAATCGTTTTTTTAGACATATAAAAAATATATATTTTGAGTGATTAAAACGATACTGTCGAATTGTGAACATGTCGATATAATCGTTTTTTTAGACATATAAAACGATACTGTCTAATTGTGAACATGTCGATATAATTGTTTTTTGTAGATAATAAAAATATATTTTTTAATCAAAAACTGAAAAAAAATATGTAAAATAAACGATAATAAAATGGAGAATGGTATACATGTTAAAAAATTTATGCCTATAATAAATACTAATATAGTTGCTATCATACAAGTACCCGTAAATTGCATAATACGTGATAATAATACAACGAAAGCATTTATAGAAAAGTTAATTCATATAAATAAAAATGATATGAATAATTATAATAAAGATAAAATACAAATTGGTAAATATATAACTACTAATATATCATTCTTTGATAATTATATTGTAGCTAAATCCAAATTAAAAGTTCATCCTTTTAATGGGACTTGTATTATATATTATAATAATGGGAAAAAATATAAAAGTTCACAATATAAAAACGGAAAACTTTATGGCAAATTACAAGAATGGTATAATAATGGCAATTTAAAACATATATATAATTATAATCTTGATGGGTATTTAGAAGGTAAATGTGATAATTATTTTTATAATGGAATTCTAAAAGAGAGTTACATATATAACAATAATAAAATAGTAGCTGCGTATATAAAAGGGAAAGCAGTTCAGGAATGTGAAAACACCAAACAAAATAAAGTTTTATTTGAAGTATATAAAAAATTTATGTATATACATAATAAATATAGAGAAAAAATATGTAATTTTAATGAAATATATGAGTATTGTTGTAAATTATCCATAATTGAATTATATTATGGATTAAAAGGATTTAATTTTCCATTAAAAAGTATTCCATTTGGTAAAAGTAATGACCATGATTTTATGTTAAATACATATATAAATTTAATTTGCTGTATTATGTTTACATATAATATAGATTTTATTACAATTAAAACTGCAAATTAAATATCATCATTACTATCTAATCCTGTAATTTCTTGTATTATATCTGTATTATTATGTGTTAAATGTGTAGTTGGAATTTGTATTTCATCATGTTTATTTATACCAACCTCTGCAAATATTTCTTGTATTAATTTATCTTTCTTTAAATTATCACTAGGATTTAATTCAACATACATATCTGACATCATTGAATCTTTCATTTTTATATTTTCATTTTGTTGATAGAATTTATTTATCGTTTTATTAAAATCGAATAAATCAGTTTTAGAATTTACATTTGAAATATATTCGTTTATTTTTTGCATAGCAGCTACGGATTTAGCATTCGCAGCCACTATATCAACATTAGAAATCATACTTTCTATTTGAGCTGCAACAACAGCTAATTTTTTAATATTACCGCGTGTATTGATAATACGTTTAGCTTTTATTGTTAATATATCATAATCTCTATGTTTATCTGAAGCCATATCCTTAAGATCCTGTATTTGTATATCTCTAGAAACGCTAAGCTCGTCTACTTGACCCTCAATAGTACGTAATTGCTTATTCATTTTGCGTTTCTCATCTCTTAATTTTTCTTTCTCTGTTTTGATTTTTAAGAATCGTCGTAGTTTTTTTGGAAGTACCATTTTTATTTAATATTTTTGTATTAATAATTTTTTATGTAAAAAAATTATTAATATGTGTTGCAAAATTATTTCAAATGCTTTGTAGAGAGTTCATCGCTAACTTTCTGTATTTTTTTATCTTGAGAAGTTAAACTATTTACAGTTCGTTTCATATATCCAACTGCACTTCCTAAATTTTGAATATGTTTTGGAATTTTAGAATTTTGTAGGTCAGATGCTATATTATTGATATGTGGAATAATATGTTTATTTACATGTGTTGATATATTTTTGACAACATCCACAGATTTTTTGTAATGTTCTTTTAAATTTCCTAGATGTTTATTAAGCGTAGAGTGATGTTTATCAATAGTTTGATGTGCTTTAACTATAGCTTCAGTTAATTTACCGTCAGTAACAAATTTTCTTACTTTAGACACATGTTGTGTAGCTTTTCCAACATGATGTATCATCTTGTTTAACAATGATTCTTTTTCATTTATTTGTCGATGAAGGAACCTTGTGAATTTGGCATGATTATCTCTAATATTATGCCACAATTTTCGTAATTTTTGTTTATTACTTATATTACTATTCATTTATATTAAAAAAAAAATGATATTTTTTATATTATAAAATTATTTATAAAAAACTTAGATTTTAATATACAATTTATAATACAAATTTAACAAAAAATGACTAATTATAATACATTAAAAGTAGCGCAATTACGAGATTTATGTAAACAACGGGGTATCAAATATTCAACACGAAATAGAAAACAGGAATTGATAGATTTTCTAACAGATGGTAAACAACCAGAAAAGGTCATCCCAAAAAAATCATCTACTAATTTGGATTTAGAAAAATTGAGTTCATATACAGTTCAAATTTTGAAACAGTACTGTAAAGCAAATGGAATCGTGGGATATTCTGCAAAAAAAATTATTATTATTAATAAAATTCGTGATTTTAATGGGTTAGACCCAGTAGAAATGCCAATAACATCCAGATCCTCAACATCTAAAACAGCTAAAAAAAATACTCAATTAGTTTTAAGTAATAAAACTAATATACAAATTCCCAAATACAAAACATCGAATGATGAAATAGACGACAAAATAGAATGTGAATCAGAAAAAACACCCGAATATATCAATAATCGTTTAATACATATAACATTAGATAATATAAATGACTCATTAGAATCTATTATGAACAAAACAGATATTTTAAAGGATGTTGATAAACAGAAAATTTCAGATAAAATAGATTTGACTGTTTTAAAACAAATAACCAAATTTAAAAATAAATTATTTTAATTATATAAAAAATGACAATAATATCACAAAAAGGTATATTTAATAGACTTATTAGTATATTCAAGAATTTATATACTAATAAAAACATACAAATGATTATAATTACACATTGTATCATAATAATTGTATTTATGTTTTTATATTATTTAATAAGCAAAAGATATCCAAATTCTTTTAATTATCCTAAAGAAAATCTCACATTATTTGATTCATTATATTTATCTTCTGTAAATCATAGCACATTGGGATATGGTGATATAACTCCTAAAAGGAAATTGGCAAAAACATTAGTAATTATCCACATTTTATTAGTATTTTTTATCGCATTTTTAGAAATTAAGAATATGATTTCAAATTAAATATCGTTTGTCAATATTTATTGTTGGGCAACTATATTTAAATCTAAATATAGATCTATAATTATATGACATTGGTTGTAATTTATTATATCCCAAAAAAGTAGTCATTGTACCATTCTCGAAATGATTTTTTCTTTTTAACAACTGTGGATCTGTAAAATCACGAGTGGGTCTATATGATAAATTTACAGAATAGAAAAATCTATTTTTATTGGTTCTATATCGTTGAGGAGATTTTATATAATAAGCTAATTTACTATCATATAATATCAATGTACCCCTTTTTATTTTATGTGTTTTTTTTTCGCATAAATTGTTTATAAACCATGTTGAATCATCAATCCTAATAAAATTTTTATATTTATTTATCGAATGTTCCGTGGTATAGTCATCATATACATTATGACTTCCGACCAAAACATTAAATGTACAATCATTTATATCACAATCCTCTAAAACTAATAATCCTCTATAACAATTGATATCATTTTTATTTAACGGATGACATAAATAAAAAAATTCTTTTGGTTGTTTTCGTCGTTTAACATATTCAGGTGGTTTTACTATAGTTATTCCTTCAAATGATGTTTTTAATTCATTATCATCATATATTTCATTAAATATATCTATTATATTATTATTTGTTCGTATATCCCATATAAACTGCGTATGACCAACATCGATGTTGATATGACCATTATTATTTTTAGGCCAATTTCTAGTACATAGCGTTTTAGGTTCATTTCTATTTATCGATTTGCATCCATTTTGAAGAAATCCCCAAATTTCATCGATATAATTATCACATTCACCTTTTGACAATACATTTTCTATAAATATATATCCGTTAGTATTTAATTGTTTTCTTTCTTTCTCGCTTACAAAACACATTTTTTATTTTTTAAAAACAAAAATAAAAAATTCAATATTTTATCATAGTATTATCCAGTCTATACTAGTTTTATTATGACTACTAAGAGATAAATTGATAGCTTTAAACGGTTTTACAGGAAAAAAATTTTTTTCAACGAAACCGTCTGCAGCAGGATGACATGTTACTATCATATCGTTTTTTTTACATATAAGATTTTTCTTATTTTCAGCTTTGCGCCCCATTAATAAAAAAACAATGAATTTACATTGTGTAGATATATATTTAATTATATTATCAGTCATAGTTTTCCACATATATGTATGTGAATCTGGTATACCAGATTCAACAGTTAAACTAGTATTTAATAATAACACCCCTTGATCTACCCACGATAATAAATTGCCATGCATAGGTATTTCAAAATCATCATATTCATATAGCAAATCTTTATATATATTTGATAATGACTTTGTTATTTTTAATCCTTTATTCACCGAAAATGCTAAACCATTAGCATAATAATATTTATTACATTTACCTGGATATGGATCTTGACCAAGAATTACGACGTTTAAATCTTTCAATTCAAAATAATGAAATGCGTGTAGCCATTGACGTGGATCTAATGGTAATATAACCTGATCACTTTCTATCAACATATTTAGATTTTTTAACATATAATCTTTGGTTAACTCGGTTTTAAGCATAGATTTCCAACTCTCTTTAACATCAAGTAACATTATATGTATTAAATTATCTACTTTAGTACCATTATTTCTGCATATTTTATATGGTAATAACATTAAACGTTCTTTGATAATTTTATACTTATAAATAGAAAAACGTAGCATTAAGAAGATAACATTATCTATATCATTTACATATGGTTTAAAATAATTATTGAACTCTGTAGTGTCAACAAAAATTTTATGTACGTTATTATACTCACAGAACAATCCTGTTTTGATATTTTTAAGAAGTATTACAAATACCATACCGTAATATTATTTTAAAAAAAAATTGAAAAAAATATCAATTTTTTTTAAAATAATAAATTGATAAAAAGATAATATCCGTATATTTAATAATATAATTAAAAGACAATAATAATATAAAAAATGACACAATACAAAAGCAAAAAGTTATTAACTGGCGTAGACGACATAACCAAATTAGGAGGAATAGATATGATAATGTATTCATTTCTAGCAGAATTAAAACCATTTTTGGAAGAAGTATCAACAACATATAAAATTTCTATTGATGACTTATGTAATGATATCGATAGGATGAAAAACAAAAAAGCAGGCACATATGCATATAAAATTATAAATGGTAAAACATGTAAACATGCCAAATGTAAAACATTAAAAATTCACAAAGATGGTCTTTGTAAGAAACATTATGATACACTTGATAAGAGTAACAAAGGACCTGAATTAACTATGTATAAGGGTGGTGGAAATTTAACAAAACTTCAAATTTGGGATGCCAATCCTAAATATATGATTGCTACATTTAGCAATCTTATCATTAAAGTTAAGGATGAAAAAGATGAAGATGGTAATGATATTAAAGTTAATTACGTCGTAGGAAAAGCACATAACAAACAAATTTGTGCGTTAAATACTTCAGATCGTAATAAATGTAAAATGATGAAATTTAAAATAGATAGTGATGAAGATGCTAAAATATGTGTTAATGATGATGGCAAAGAAAAGGTAAAAGAAGACAAATGTGATACCAAATTAGCAGCATTAGATGCGATATTTGGTGCGGATGAGGATGAAGAAGATTAAAACTTAACAATTTTTATTATATATGATATATATATATAATAAAAAACTAAATTATTTGTGTTGACTGGTCATATGTCAATTTTTTAACAATTATATCAAACGGCATCCCATTATTTATATCTACTACAAATAAATTACGCAAGTTTATCGCAGTTTTAGTTACTAAAAATGCATATGTTTTTAGTAATGTTTGATGGTACTTATCATTTTTTTTTGGATTATAAAATATGATCGCACCATCAAAATAATCTTTTATCGAATCTTTTGTATATATATTTACTATGAATTTATCTGTATCATTAACACAATTAATCACAAAATGTGTATAAGGACGTATGATTGTATTATTATATATAATTAGAAAATGATTATTTAATATCATGATATCTAAAATCCTTTATAAAGTAAAAATTATTTTTCAATTTATATGAAAAATTTTATCATCATTATTCATATGATGTACCATAATAGCTCGAAAATATTCAAGTGTTTCATATGCCATTTTATGTTTTTTATGGTGTTCATTCCATTCGTCGTTGGATATATGTTTTAACTTTGCGACTGCATGTTCTTCTTTATCATGTTCCCTTAATACTTCTAATACTGCATCTATTCGTTTTAATATTTCATTATGTTGTTTATCTAAAATAGGTACTCCGGTATCTTGTCCTCCTGCAGTGTGTAAAATATTATTTATCATTTATAATAACAAAAAATATTTTTTATTATATTTATAATATATCAGATATATTTTGAATTAAATCCGACATTTGTTCATCAATATCCATTTCATCTGTTCCAAATAAATCATCTATGTCATCCATATGATATTTAATTTCATTTAGGAATATTCGTATATTGTTTATATGCGTTTGTGTTAATCTCACATTTAATTCATGTTTAAATGTAGATATAATCATAGAGATAAAATGTTCAGTATTTTGATTATCTTTATTTAAAGATATGAATGCTGTACATGCCTCCATTATAATTTTATATTTCGGGGTTGCATTTTGACATGTACTTCGAAATTTTTTTACTAAACCATTATGTATAACACTTTTTGCAATACATGTTATCTGATTATTTTTTAATAACCAACTCGTTTTTGCGCGAGTATGCGTGTTATTGTTTAAATTATTAGAATTACTAGTTATATCTATTTTATATGCAATTAATTGTAATGAATTATCGAAAAGTAGATTTATAACTTCCATTTTTATATAAGTTAAATTTATAGTTTTTATAAAAATTCAAATTTTCCAAAGTCCCTAAAAAATTATTTATCATAAATGAAAAGACAATCATTACAAAATCTAGATGAAAATATGAAAATAGAACTTATATGCTTATATAAAAAAAGTCATCCTTATGAGGACGTGTATTTAAATAGTGTTACTTTTAAAAAAGCATTCAAATGGGTACAAACACCAGAAATAATGAAAATGGTTAAAAATACATTAAATTTCCAAAAATAAATATATGATTATATAAATAACAATAAGGTTATTTATATAAATTTCAATTAAGTTTTCTTATATAATAAATAATTTCTAATATGTCCATTAAATGATTATCGATATCTAAATATAATGAAGTTTTTATATTATTATTATTTTCTGTTAATATTATATTTTTCTTATATAATAAATAATTTCTAATATGTCCATTAAATGATTATCGATATCTAAATATAATGAAGTTTTTATATTATTATTATTTTCTGTTAATATTATATTTTTATTTGTAATTTTGATCACAAGTTTCCCATTATTCAAAGTATCAAATGTTAATATATTTCCAGATATTTTATTATTAATATCATTTGCAAATTGTTTTAAATCATCTTTATTATATTTATTATTGACTATTTGTATGATATTGTTATATTGTCCATAATTGATATTTATTTGTACATTTTTTTGCGAGCCAGAGGTTTTCATTCGCATTCTTGTTTGAATATTCATTATAAATATTATTTTTTTATAAAAAAATAATATTTTCAGTTTTTTTATGTTTAATTATATTCTTTTATCAGGTGTTAGATATTTCATATCTAGAAAGTTAAATATATCACGTTCGGTATCAAATTGACATTTACCTATTTTATCGAATATAACCATTTTATCTACTATTATATTATTATCAAATAATCCATATTCATTTAAGGTATAACCATATTCATTTGCTTTTCTTCGCATATTGATATTAAATGGTCCAGATCCAGTAAAATATAGTAGAGTAAATGGATATGATAAATTATCCGCTATAACTATATCAACACGTCTATAAATTGTATGTTTTAACTTGATAATACCCATGAATTTTTTATCTCCTTTTGACAAAGTTATATATCTGATATCGCATTTTTGTAAAATATTTAATATGATATCTATTACATTCTTATCATGATTTTGATATTTTTTATCATTATCAGATACCAGAATATCTATATCACCACTTGTTAATGCCCCCCTTCTATATGAACCTACTATTTTCGTAATTACATTAATATGTGATCCTATCAATTTAAATATTTTTTCATATTCGCGCATTTCTTCACGAGGAATTCTTTTTTCTAAATCTTCATGATATTTCAATCCTATTTTTTGGATATTATTTAATATATTATATTGTTTATCATATGCATATAGATGTTGTACGTTTTTAATTCCTAATTCTGACAATTTTTTTACTTTTACTTTGCCTATACCATGTATTTTTGATATCGATTTCATATTAGTCATATTCAAATTATCTTGATTGGCATTTTTTAAAATTTCTAATGTTCCAGTATCCATTATTTCTTGTATTTTTATAAGAATTTTCGTAGGTTTTTTAAATATAGTTAATAATAAATTTTCATAATCTTCATATACAAATCCATTAGTATCATTATTTTTTAATAGTTTTAAAACTTTATTAAAATGTTTTATTTTATATTGACTTCTATTATCTCCCGTAAGTTTTTCATATACTATTAGTTTCTCAAAATTATCGATTATATTAGAATTCATATTATTCTTATTATTTTTAACTAAAAATAAAAGAAATCAATTTTTTATTGACAAAAAATATCATCTTCATCAACATCTATATCTATATTTTCACAAGAATTATCAGTTCCAATTTTATCAGTAGTTATAACTTCAATTTCATCAGTTTCATATATCATATTTACTTGATCTGCACGTTTATTGGTTGGAACATAATATGTGATATAATCTAAATTATTATTTGTATATATAGGCATATAAAATAATAATGGGTTTCCTGTTTGATAATATATTCTCAGTGGGGACCCTGTTATGCTCAAAATTTTATATATATTATAAAACGGCATTACACTTAATAACTCATCATATACTTTCTGTGTTTTATCTTGTTTATCACCTAAAGTTAATGTCTTTCCACCTTCTTTATCACCAAATGATATTTTGAGCGATTTTTGTCTACCTACAAATTTTACGTCTTTAACTGTGTTTTTAGCTGATTTACAATAATCTAATAACACAGATGGGGTAATCTCAACACTATATGAATATTCATAATGTGGTACATCTTGTAAAATATGTTTATTATTAATAACTATATAACCTTCTGGACTATTATTAGATTTTGGTTTTGTATATAAATAATTAAATTTTAATTTTTCTTGCATATCATCTACCATATCATCACTAACTCCCATAAACAATTCTAAATATGTAAATTTAGTTATTGTTTTAATATCTCTAAGAAATCTCGCCATATTAATACCAAATTCGATAAAATCATCAGAATAATTCTCATTTTTAGTATTAAATTTAAATGTTGCAAGAGTGTCATTTGATATAGTAGATGATATATATATTTGTTTTTCAGGATTATATGATTTTATTTGAAATTTATTGTTAGAAATTTTGATATCTCCATAACTATTATTCAAACTGCAGAATTCTACTATTTTACGTATTATAATACCATACTTCATAGTTAATTTAAAAGATAATCCCAATTTTTTAGTTTCTTTGATATATTTCTTATATAAATTTACTGTGATACCATTCTTATGATTAAATGAAGTTTTTGTTTTTTGCACACATAGTTTATCAAATTTAGACATTTTATTAATTTTATTGTTTAAAAAAAAATTTTTTATAAATTATAAAAAATTTTTTTTATTTATTAAAGTTTTTTATTCATCAGGATATAATCTCGAAGCATCACCAAGATAATGTGCATATACACATCTACCCATTTTATTACAAATAAATAAGTGTTCCTCATTTATTAAAAACCATGAATATTGATAATCTTTATATAGAGCATTTATATCATCAAGAGGATTATCATTTTCCTGCAATTTAATCAAAAATTGTGTGCGTTTTGCTTTTCCTGAAATTAAACTTTCTACTGCCTGTGAAAACTCACCTATTTTCTTAACTGCATCTTCCTTATCTTGTTTAACTAATACCCAAGCACCGACCTGTTTTCCTAATTTGGTTTTAACAACAACAGAACAACCATAATGAATTACCCATGAAAAACTTTTCTTGAGATAACTACGTGCTTTTGCAATATCAAAATTATCATTTAATGATGAATTTTTTGCAAGATAATCTAAAATTTCTTTTCGTTTCTTACTTTTCTTAACCTTCATTGGTTTTAAAAATTTCTTCTTCTTAAATAATCCCATTTATATAAAAAAAAATTTTTTTTAAAAAATAAATTTATTTCTTAAAAATTACCGTTCCACATAAATAGTTCATCTAAGATCTATATTTTTTAAACTGTGGAGAACCAAAATCGATATTTTTCCTTTCTGTTGCTTTATAAAAAAAGATATTGTCTTCAAATGCTGTTGAGGTTTTACTTCTAAGAATAAATAAAGCAGTGTAATTATTTACTAATTCATCCATCAATAAATTAAATGTGTCAAAATTACCACATGAACGACCAACAAAACTCTTATATATTTTTTTTCTGTTTTCAGGATTTGTATCACTGAAAATAACTACCACGTCTATTGCATTACGTGTTTCAGGACCGAAATCTAAACAATATTGAAGTGTTATTAACACAACTGCTTCATAATGACGACCATTCTTAATTAAATCCTTAAAATCCTTATCATTCATTTTAAGATACGAACAATCATCTATAACTATAAATGATCCGCAATTTTTATGATCTTTAAGAGTAAAATCATCTTTTTTTTTGATCTTATGTTTTTTCATATAATCATTGATTATCCTTTTTTGTCCATTTTTAAATTTTGATAATATTGCTGGTGCATATTCGCCATCTATAAATCTAGTAGGTATTCCTATCTCAGTTTCATAAAAATGATTAAAATCTTCTGTACCAGACATTATTCTTGCCCTGCCTACATAATTTCTAAGATTATGAAACATGTCTTTGATTAAAACTGATTTTCCACTTCCAGGTGCACCAATAATCAAACATTTTCTATTTGGAAATATCAACTTCTTTAAATTAACTTCTTTTATATCCATGTTTACGTTATATTTTTTTTTAAGATATTTTGTATTATCGTTAAAAAATATTATTAGTTTATTAGATAATACAGATCTTTCTTTTGCAACATATAGATTTCTATATCATTCTATATGTATTGCTAAACAAATATTTATTAAAAACATTTTGTAAATATTTATATTTATATTTTAAAATAAAAAAAAATATTAATATAAATGACATATACAGTACATGATGATGTCAGTGAACAGACGATGTCGATAAAGGGTACATATAATGACAAAGTAGCTATACAGGTATCAGTTATGGGTAGGCGAACTGCAGGTAATTGGACAGGAACAACAGCATTACAGGATATGGGAGAATATTTAACAAGTAGTGACACTGCTTTTAACGATTCATCTGCGGGTGTACTAATGTCAATAGTATCAACGTCTACAGATGACGACGGTAGCCCGGTAGGTATTGGTGCTCAAACCGTCCATGTTGTGTTTTTAGACACAAATAATGATTTACAAGAAGAAACTATTACTATGAATGGAACTACCGTGGTAGAAACTCTATATAGAAACTCTATATAGAAACTCTATATAGAAACTCTACATAGAAACTCTATATAGAAACTCTACATAAAAAATTGAATTTATTTATATAATTTTTATATAAATAAATGAGTAACTTATATCCTAAAAATACTTTATATATATATACTGATGGTGCATATAAACCTTCTAAACAATATGTTGGGATAGGAGTATTTTTTGATGATGGAAGTAATAGAAAAATTTCTAGATGTCTTGATTTCGATACAGAAACAAGTCAAAGAGCAGAATATAAAGCAGTTATTGTAGCGCTTAAAGAATTATTAAATACACAAGATATCACAAAACAAATAGTGATTGTATCTGATAGTATGTATGTTGTTAGTGGAATGACAAAATGGTGTTATAATTGGATAAAACAAGGTTGGAAAAGATCTAATAATAAAGAAATAGCTAATATAAATTTGATAAAAACATTATATATTTTAACACAAAAATATAATGTTCAGTACAAGTATCAGCCAAGTCATCAAAAAGAACCTAAAGATACAAATAGTATCGAACACGTTTATTGGTATGGTAATGATCAAGCAGATAAATATGCGACTCAAGCAGATTTGCTTTAGTGCAGATAAATATTACTTTAGTTCTCTTGAATGATAAATATCTTTTATCTTTTTAATAATTAACTGCTTTAGTGCAGATAAATATTACTTTAGTTCTCTTGAATGATAAATATCTTTTATCTTTTTAATAATTAACTGGATTAATTTATCTATTTTATATGCTTTTTTATACTTTATTTTATATTTATCACAAAACATTTGCAAATCATTCTTCTTACAATCTCTGATTACTTGACATAATAATGCCACATTATCTTCACCCCCAGCAATAGTTTGTATAAGTTTTTGAAATAATTCTATTCTACTTGCATTGGTTCGTATATTTTTAATTTTTAAATTTGTACATTCTTTCTTTAAACTCTTGATATTAAACCCTATATTCAATAATTGTTCGATATGTTCTATTTGATAATCTTCGAATTCTAATTTTAATTCTAACTCATCATCTGTTTTCTTCCTTTTTTTATCAATTATATAATTAATTGTTGGTAATTCGCATCCAGTTTCCTTCATATTAGGATATGTCATAAGTTTATATGCTCGTAATTGTAAAAATGGGTCAGCATAATCTTCAGGTTTATGATGTTCTGTTTTTATCAATTTGATATAGTTTTGATCTCCCCTAAATTCTAAAATTTGTAATGTTTTTAATAATGCCCAAACTTTTAAATATTTACTAGGTACTGGTTGTTGTATACATACACGTGACTTAACTCTTGATTCCATAAGAACAACTTCAGTATTAGGATATTTAATCTTAAAATAATCATATATAAAATGTTGAATTCTTGCACTATTATAATTTTTATGTGATAATTGTTTTTCAATTAAGAATACAGAACATAAATCCCATAAATGGGATTTATTATCCATATAATTTCTTAATCGAGTTAATACAAACTCAAACATCTTAGTTTTAGTTTTGAATTGTTTTTCTTCTTCTTCACATAATGGATTAAACATTCTCCAATCTAAAATTTTAAAATCGATATAACTGTCTGATTCACTATCAAATTCCTCAACATAAAACCCTGCATATTTAAGTCCTATATCAAAAGATGCTATAACTGTGTTTGGATATCTTTTTCTATATATTTGTTGTGCATTTAAATAACCAGAAGTACATAATTTATTTAATAACTTAAAATTATCATTTAATTGTGTTAAATATTCTAAATCACAATCACTTTCATCATTTATATTTGTATATTTTTCTAATTCATGAAAAATTTCATTCATCACTTTAATAAATATTTACCTCTAAAAGAGTATCTCAAAATATTTATTAAATATTGTTATATCTTAATTATAACTGGATATGATATTGTAAATATCGATATTACTTAATAGAGAAAGTTAGACATATTGGTGCCCCCACGTTCTAGTTAAATTTGTGAGTTTAGAAATACCTTTATTAGTAAAATTTGTATTTGAACTATAATTCAATATAGTTAGATTTGGAAGAAAAGAAAGACCTTTATCAGTAAAAGTTGTATTTGAATGACAAACCAAAGAAGTTAATTTTGGAACGTAAGAAAGTCCTACGTCAGTAAAATTGTCCTCGCAAACCAATGTAGTTAGATTTGGAAGAAATGAAAGTCCTACATCAGTAAAATGGTCCATGTCAGACAAAACAGTTAGTTTTAAAAGGGGGATAAGACATTTATCAGTAAATTTGTGATGTCTCGTGAGTTGTAAACGAGTTAAATTAGTAAGTGAACTAAGTCCTTCATCAGTAAAATTTGAATCGCATATCAAATTTAATATGGTTAAATTTGTCAGTGATGAAAGACCTGTATCGGTAAAATTGTGTTTCCCTTTTAAAGTAAAACTAGTTAAATTAGTAAGAGAACTAAGTCCTTTATCAGTAAAATTTACATTATGACAACACACCAAATGGGTTAAATTAGTAAGTAAAGACAAACTTTTATCAGTAAAATTACTTCCCCATTTTAAACGGGTTAAATTAGTAAGTAAAGACAAACTTTTATCAGTAAAATTTACATTATGACAACACACCAAATGGGTTAAATTAGTAAGTAAAGACAAACTTTTATCAGTGAAATTTGTATTATAAAATCCACAATTTAAATTGGTTAAATTAGTAAGTAAAGACAGACTTACTAATTTAAATTGGTTAAATTAGTAAGTAAAGACAGACTTTTATCCGTGAAATTTGTATTGTCCTTACAATTCAAACTGGTTAAATTAGTAAGTAAAGACAGACTTTTATCCGTGAAATTTGTATTATAAAATCCACAATTTAAATTGGTTAAATTAGTAAGTAAAGACAGACTTTTATCCGTGAAATTTGTATTGTCCTTACAATTCAAACTGGTTAAATTAGTAAGTAAAGACAGACTTTTATCCGCGAAATTTGTATTTATTTTATCTAACCTAGTTAAATTGGGAATATAAAATATATTTTTAGAATGGTTTGTTAATATAACATTATAATAATATGTTTCAAACGCATAGTAAAAATCTATACATACTAATCTATAATTATAAAATTCTGTTATATATGGATTATAACTAAATATTATATTAACAACATCATTACTAAACATGATAATATTAATTTTGAAATATATAATAGAAATATTTTCAATTTTTTTTAACCAAATCAAGAGTTGAGAATAATAGTATTTTAACAATATTTTTAAATATAAAAAATAGATAATGCAAGTAAAATTAAAACATTTTCAGACTTTATATTTTATATATTAGCATGGGGGTTAATATGGATATGTATTATCATTTTATATATATTAGCGATTATAAGATTATCGATTAAGAAAACTTGTAATATTTAATACTTTCATATATTCACGCAATTCCATCTCTGATATTGGACAATGATTACTAAACATTATTTCTATCATATGATTATATACATATATCCTTTGTTTTTCATCAAGAATATATTTATCAACTATATCTTTAATTTCCTGCGGTGTTAATATATTCATAATTTTAAATATTTTTAATTAGAAATATTTAAAATCAATTTTTGAATTAAAAATCTATATGATATCTAATTATATAATTGTTTGATATGACCATATCCTTTTGATTTATTTTCCGTAACAAGTATATAATCACCAATTTCTAAAAAAGCTGCATAATTATGAAATTCGAATACTATTAAGGCTTTATCATTTGACATTATTTGAGTATCTTGAACAACTTTATCATTTCTTATTATTTTCTTAATTTCTACTATTTTTGCGGTTTTTCGTATACTATTGATATTTATAACAGGTGAGTATCCTACTCTAATAGTTGATGATTTTATACGTGTAAAATATATATTTGCGCTAAATTTCATTGTTATTCTGATATCTGTTTCATTATCTACTATAACCATTCCCTTTTTGATATTACCTCGTTTAGCATCTTTTTTATGATTTTTGATAAGTTTCACTTTACGTAACAAGGGTTTAATAGCAAATGTATAATATTTTCCCTGATACGCTATATTTTCCCTTACTCTGTTACATTCAATAGATTTAATTTTAATTGGTAATATTTCATTATTTATAAATGGACAAATATTAACTATGTCCCCAACTTTAATTGTACCAAATCTTAATAATCCTCCTACTACAATACCAGTATTTGGTATATCAAATACAGAATTTATATGTAAACGTATTCTATTATCATTTATACTTTTATTATGCTTAGGAAGTAGAAATATAAGATTTTTTAATAAGTCTAAATGCAATCCTGTAACGTTAGAAATGTTTATTATAGGGACCATTAATTTAAAATTAGAAAAATCGATATATTTTTCTAAATCTCTAGTATCATTAATTTTATAAGGTATCTTTCTAATTTTTTTAATAATTTTATTAATCAGTTTATATGTTATTTGCAATTTATCTTTTTGAACTATATCCATTTTTGTAATTACAAAAATAATTGGTATTTTCATTGTTATACATAAATATATATGTTCTAAAGTCATAGGTCTTAATGCAAATTTACTTTCATTGCGACATTTATTAGGATTTATCATAACAAATGCATAATCTGGAACATTTGAAGTTAGTCCTGTTATAGTTGTTTTTTTATATTTATTATGTCCAGCTAAATCATAAAAAGTTATAATTTTATGACTTTTTTCTACTATTTCTTTCCATGATAGCAATCTATCTTTTTTTGAGTATATCACTCTACCTTTATTATCAAATCCCATAATTTGATGGCTCATTGAACTTGTTTGACCAGTATCTATTTCGTGTTTAAAATTAAACATAGTTAATCTTGAAGACCCTCTACCATTATCCAATTTACCAGTTCTCAATGTACCAATTGTAGAACTTTTACCTGAATCTACCGATCCGACTACACCAACATATAAATCATTATAATTTTGTTTTAATTTTGTTATATTTACTACAGCAATAAATCTAGGTGTATATCTAGTTATATCATTAAAAATTTTTATATAATTATCATTTAGTAACTTTGTGTTAATTATAGTTTCGATTTTCATATCTGTAATCATTGATTCTGTTTTTTCACACATTAATTTTAATGTTGATATACTTGTATCAAGGGCTTTTTGAGGCGTTCCTATAGGTAGACCACAATCCATGATACCTATTTTATATATACATTCACCAACACCTTCACTTAATCTGAATATCAACTGTGATACAAGAGAACAAAATTTCTTCGATGAAAAATTATCTAATTTGATTTTATATTCGATATTACCATTATCAGATTCGGGATCCAAAATTTTCGTACTTTTAATACTTTTCGATGTACTCATATTATACTTATATTAAAAATTAATCTATTTATTTTAATTTTTAATATTCAATTTTTTATTCTCCTATTCTTCTATTTTCTTCTTAGGTTTTAATAATTCACGTAGATCATCATTTTCTTTCTTTAATAAATTGATACTCTTTTGCATTTCATCCATTTTAAATGTTAAACTGTTAAATTTTTCATATAACTCTTTGGTATCTCTGGATTCTAAAGTTTTGGTTAGTTTATTGTTTGTATTATAATTATTATTCATTTTATTTCTAATTGAATTGTGGATTAACCCTTGTCGATGATCAAAATAACCATCTGAGGTTGCAGACATATTAGTATAATCTTCATTATTAGCATAATATAAATTATATCCACTTGCAGGGTGTTGAAGTTTATAATTTCTCAGATTTTGATAATCTGTACGATCACGTAACATCATATCCATATTATAATTTTTGTTTTTATTTTTTGAATTATTAGCCTTTTTATTTTGCATTAACTTTTTAGTTATGGTTGTTATGTTATCAGGGAGATCACCTTCATCTTCATGTGTAATTACTATATGGTTTGTAGAAACCATATCGATTGGTAAAATAGTAGTTTTAATTTCAGATACAATAATATCCTTACATTTCTCATTCTTTTTATCATTTAAATTTGTAGGTGTTTCATGTTCTTTACTATTTTTGCTATTTGCATTGCTATTATCATCTTTTGATAATTTTACGTTTTCAATATGTATGTTCATATTTTAAATTTATTTTTTCTTTTAAATTTTTATAAACTAATCAAAAATGTTTAATTATATAAAAAATTATAACTATGAAGACTATGAAGACAGTTAAGTCTGTTAGAATTATACGTGTTGATGATCGATTATTTTATTCTACATTACATACATTAGAAAAAATACCGTATTTTAAAACATTATTATCAACTAAAGTTTATATCGATAAAGAAAATGATAATCATATCTTTATCGATAGAAAACATACATATTTTAAATATATACTTAATTTTGCACGTGAATGTACATATAACAATGATGAACTTAAAACATTATCAAAAAATGAATTAAAAGTATTGAGATATGAAGCAGATTTTTACAATTATGAGGATTTAGTCGAAGTTATAGATAATATATATAAAAATAAATGTAAACCTAAAAAGAAGAATACACAATTATTGATGTATACTATTAAACAAATGGGAATAAATAAAAATAAAGAATATTTATTTGGTATATATCATGATAATAGACAATTAGAAGTATTTATTCACCAATTAAAAATAAATAAATTAGATATTAATGACATACTTATTTATCTCAGAAAACATTTACCTAATTACCTATGTAGATTTAATGACAATGAGGTATTTACAAACTATATAAATAATGAATTTCAAATATATATATATTTATGGCAAAGTAGTTTTATCTAAAAATCTTCTCAAACTTAAATTTTTATGTTCTTTTCCTAATTGTTTTAGTTTGACTATATTAAACCATTCAGTTTTATCAATTTCATTATTATCCATAGGGATCGAATGTATCATATGTTCAAATTGAAAGTAATAATATGTTATACCACATATTTTTACTTTTTTTGCATTTTCGAACCATGGATCGTATAACATTATCCCAGTTTCTTCATGTATTTCTCGTTTTGCACAAACGATATCTGTTTCATACATCTCAACATATTTTTTATTATATACTGTTGTCCAACCATTTTGAGTTTTATCTATATATTTTTTGTCTATAATCCAACGTTTCTTAGAACCTTTTGGGAATCCCCATTTTTGCGAGCGTTTATTTAGCACAAGTAACAGAAAACTATCACCTTTTTTATTTTTATGGTATATAATACCTCCTGATTTATATTTCATTGTGATATATATATATATATATATTATATTGAAAAAAATATTTTTCAATTATTTATAAAAAAAGATCAAATGCTATTTTATATGCTATTAATTGATTTTTATATTCTAATTCATCTATAACAATATTATTACTTTTGATATCATGAGGAAATTGTGTCGGAGGAAACTTACATTTATAGTTAATAATATAATTATCGCTTTTTGGCATGCCAAATATATTTGATTTTTTTGAATATATATTCATTATACATGTAACATATTGATTGATATTATGATAATGATATTTAATTTTCATTAGACTTTTATCAGATTGAGAATTCATTATATATAATTATGTATATAAAAAATATTTTTTCAGTTTTATTTGTCTAGGTGTAACCATTTTATATACCCGATGCCGTTATCACGTAAATAGTCACTACATTCTGTAAAACAATATGATTGCCACATAGGTACATTAGATTTATAAAATGACAATGGTGAAGGATGTGAACATTGTATGATATATGATTCGTTATTTATATATTTTGCGAGTTTTTGTGATTTATTACCCCATAACATAAAACATACATGTGACATATTTAAACTTATATAATTAATTAACTTAGATGTAAATATTTCCCAACCAATTTTTTTATGTGCATCTCGTTTTCCTGTTTCAGTAGTCAAAACAGTATTTAATAATAACACCCCCTGTTTAGCCCAATCAGTAAGATCAGAGTTAATTCGCAGCGTTCCAAATTCATAATTTAATTCTTTGAATATGTTTCTCAAAGAATCAAATTCATAATTTAATTCTTTGAATATGTTTCTCAAAGAATCAAATTCATAATTTAATTCTTTGAATATGTTTCTCAAAGAAGGTGGTATTTTGCCATTACCAGTACTAAATGCAAGACCATTTGCATATTGTTTACCAGGATACGGATCTTGTCCCATAATTACTACATTTAAATCTTCAACCGAACTGTAATTAAAACATTCGAAAATATTATTATAACATGGTAAATAGTTATTTTCCACTAATATTTCATTAATACCTGATGTATCTATTTGTTTTAATATATCTACTACAATAGGTTTCCAATTAGTTGTTATAGTATCTGATGCACATTTGATAATTGACATTTGTTTTTAAAAATATTAAAATAACTATTTTCAATTTTTGGATATAAAAAACGCAATTAGTCGATATAAATTAAATGAATTTTTAATTATCGATGTTCGAAAAATTTAAAAAATATGATATTCAAAATAACATTGATAAATTTTAAAATCCATATAACAGTAACTATTTGTGCTATTATATATGTATGTTTATATGAGATTGAATATGATTTGTGATGAAGTATATATTCTGTATGTGTATTGTAATTTTAGATTTTTTAATCTAAACCCTAAATAATTTTATAATAAAAAATGGAAAATATAGAAAATGATGATACTGACGATAATAACACAGACAATATAGCAGAGACTTTCAAGACATTAAATAAATTTGAGGATATAGATAAATATTTGTCTAGTTCAAGTAATCGCATAGAATATGTTATAACATGTCAACGCCTAACTAAATTTAGTTCATATATAGAACCTTTAACATTAAGTTAAAAATTCGTATTATAAATTATATTATTATTAATATAATTTGTATATTTATTTTCGTCGACGACTATGCATCTCTTCTGGCTCTGTTAAATCATCAGGATCACTTTGTATATGTTTTATTGTTTTGTCCGGAACTTTTTGTTTATTTTTTAATATATCATTTATTTTTTTATAATTCTCACCTTTAAAATATAGACGTCCTTTCTTTTCATATGTAATAAAGTCTTTTATACCAGGAAATTTCTTTTTTAAAAATAAAACCCAATTAGTTACGATCATATAAGTATTTTTAACATTAGTTTTTCGTGTGTATAGTACTAAACTCGTATGTGGCATATCAATTAATTGTTGTTCTAAAGTGTTGATAGTATCTTTAAATTCATAATGTGTTTTTATCATATTTATATATGTCGGAACATTATTGTGTGTTGGTACCATTGCCATATTACTACTTTTATCTATACTAATACAATTGGTTTTAAATTCTGTTGTAAGTTTGTTAATACGTGTAATTTTTTCAAACATTTCGTCTACAGCAACGTTTTTAATAACTTCAGATTGTTTTGTGAATGATGTTTGTTTTATATCGTCCATTTTATAAAATTTCTTAATATCTTCAACATACTGAGTGGATATTTTCCATTTTCTAGCATTATTATCCCAACGTGCACTAAATCTGGATTTTAGCTCGTCTTTTATTGAATATGTACTTCCACACATAAACATATAATTATTATCACATTTCTCAAACCATAATTTTGCCATTATTGAGAATTATTATTTTAATTAATAAAAATATTAAAATAATAATTCAATTTTTTATTTTACAATTCTATATGTGCAATCTGCATGAAATTTATCTCCTCTATTTATAAAAAATATATCATTTATTTGTGTCCCATAATATTTTGATATCGGATCATTTTTACTCATAATAGGCAGTTGATCTATATTATATAATTTTAATATCTGTTGTTTTTCAATATCATCAATTTTATTATATTTTGGTGAATCTTTATGCTGGGTTATATTATGTATCAAATCTATATCTTTATATATTGTATAATTAAACCCTGATTCAGCAATACCACGATTAGCATGTGAAGACACGGAATTATTTGAGCATAATATCATTGTAGTGATATTTTTAGACTTCATATCATCTATAATTTTTCGTATTATATCTATACCTATTGCTCTAGTATCTTTTTTATATCTATAATAAAAAATTATTTTATCTTGTAAATTATTTTGTTTATATGTCATATATTCAAAATCATTAGTAAAAATGGAATTCTGAAAATTATCTTTATCGGAGGTTACTTTTACATGTTTATATTTTTGTATATTCGAATTTACATCTAACATATCTTTTTCAGGGATATGATAACCTCTATCATTTAATAGCTCATAAACAGTTTTTATGATATTAAATATCATTTCTCTTCCAAATTCCAAATCGTGTTTGATATGATTCTTGATATTTATTTTCTTCTTGTTCTTTATATTATATTTGGTATGCTGTTGTTCATTAATTTTCTTCTTATCTTTTGGCATTATCCTTTTCTGATTACCATATATTTGTATACTTTTACAGTTATCATTGTAACATCTCACAAAAGCTGTTTCTCCTTCATCTGCGCCTCTTATTTGTCTAGAAAATGTATCTGTAAATGGACTATGACAATTACCACAATAATATATACCTGCTTCTAATATTGTGTTATGTGTATGTGATTCTATTAATGTTGGATAATGATTATATATCGAATAATTCATATTTAAATCATTTACTATGTTATCGATATTTATTTTCTTATCTTTTAATAAATAAATATATTCATATAAAATATTCATATAATCATCTATATTATTACTATGAATACACTTAGCTAATTTTATGATATCATCAGCTGATAATTGCATATCATATTTATTAAAAAGTATTATACTTTTTTTGATTTGTTCCATTTAACAAATTTTTTATTTATTTAAAATTATTCAATTATTTAAAAAACTTCGTAAATATGGATATAATTTCAGGTGTAGGTTTAGCAAAAACAGCATATGATAATTTATTGAAATTTGTTAAGGTTGATGATCATGAAAAAATACCATTTAATACTAACCCACTTAACTGTATAATCAAACTTGCTATATGTTCATTTTTACCTAAGTCAAGAATTTCTTTATATAAACATCAAATATTAATACAAAAACATGATTATAAACAAGCAATCGTGCGTAGATGGAACGGGGATACTAGAAAAAACATGCATAAGTTAAACCATATCATAATTCTGGCATGTGAAAGATTTTCATTAGAATATCTTAAATATAGATATACAGATGAAAATGTAAATTCTAATAATAAAGATAAAAAAGCAAAAAATAACAATAATGTTAAAAATGTAAATGATATACCAAGTATATATTTTAAAAATTTGAAATATATATTTAATAGGGCTATAATTTGTATAGATAGATGGCTACATTTGTATAAAGATGATTCGGAAACATGTTGTATAATTTCACAATATAAAACTTTTATATCAGATTATATCAATTGTAAAAAACATATTGACATAATTGAAAAAGATTGTGAAAATATAATGGTAAGAGATCTTATTGAGATATGGACACCAAATAGACTATCAATTTTATTCAATTTATTTAACGAAATACATATATTAACAAATAATAATAATGAAAATAACGAAAAAGAACATTTACTTGATAGTATAATAAATTTTGTTAAGTTAATAGATGTTATGTCATCAAAAATTATAACATCACACTTATCTATATAATATAAAGTTTCAGAAGTCAAATTTATATTTTTATATTAAAAAATGTAATTAATTAAATATGATTGATAGTCATAAACAAAATAATTCACATTTATCTATGTTACCTATGTTGCCTGTTGATAACTCATTGTCATCAATAGAATTTATTGATGAACATATGGGGGATATTATCGAAAATGACACGTTTATTATTAAATTAGAAAAATTAAATAATAAAATTTGTGAATTACATGTAAATAACAATCATAAAATAGATATTATAACTGATAATGTTTTAGATATCAATAAACAATTAAAACGCACAATAGACGTATCTGCTAAAATGGACAACATCATAAATAGTGTATCTATGCAAACAAAACATATTACTAACATATGGAATAAAATAAAAATTATAACCCAATTAATTGAAAATAATAAGAGTTACGCTGAAAATATAATTATTAAAAATACAAAAGATATCAAAAATTTATTTGTTCAAAACCGTGAAATGTATATTAAATTAGAAACATGTATAATAAATATATTACAAGATCAAGAACATAAATATACAAAATTATTAAATAAAATTATAATTATAGAACAACAAATGCAAAAAGATGTACAAAATAATCATGATTTATTATTTTGTGGTGTAACAAAACATAGAAATTGGTTTCATAATAATAAATAGACCTAAATTTAAGTTATTTAACGGGCGCAATAACCACAGGTTCTTCCATAATAATTCCTTCTACATTTTGAACATCTCGAACATCTATGATAAGAATATGATCCATAAGGATAACCCCAGCTTCGTCCATACCAATAATTATAATATCTACCATATGGAGTTGAGTAATAATAATTAGATTTATTTTTTTTGTATAAATATATTCCTGTGATAATAGCTACAATAACTACCAAAAACAATATATATAAATTTATTTTCTTCATATTTTATATAAAATATAAAAAAAAAATTAAATTTCATCTAGATATTTAGAATCGCAATTACCTGTTTTATTAAAATTTTCGATAAATCTCTTTATCTAATTTAGAAATGATTTTATTTATATTTGAATACTCCTTATCACCTTTTTTAAATTTAATAATAGTCATTCCTATTTTTAATTAAATCTATATCATAATCCTCATTATGATTAATATAAATCTTTTTATTATTTGATATAGATTTAATTATCTTTTTATTATTATTATTACATGAACGTGTATTATATTCTCGAATTTTTGATATATTGTATTTATCTTTGTTTATGTCAACCATATCTGTCAATTGTTTAGGTGTTAACATTACATTTTTAATCATTGAATCCTTTGGATTATTAGCACATGGATTATAATTATTTTTGGTTTTTATTTTTTCAGGTAATTTTAAAATATTATATTCACAACATTTATATCTTGTGTCAGATGGGCCTGACGGATCAAAAATAGAAGATGTAGAATCAAAACTCGAATCATCTGTGTCGTTTCCGTCAACCACGTCATCCAAATTAATTACTGGAGGTGATTTTTTATCATTTGACATAAATTTATTCAATAAATTCTGTAGCAACAAATTATTTTTATTTAAACATTGTATTTTATTGATATTTATCTGATTAATACATTTTAAGTATGATATTTCATCGATATTTTTTTTATCGTTCATATCGCAATTTATTTATGTGATATTATTAAAGATTATTTATTTGTTCATACTTTTCAGTTTATCTCTTAATTCTTCTAATTTACCTCCTGCGATACGTCTAATTCGTTCGGTGTCTTTACCTAAACTAGATTTATTTTGCCATATAGAAAGTAACATGGCTACGGATAAAATAGCTATTCCGATAGCACCTGTCCATCTAGACCATTTATCGTATTTAACAAAAGGATCTGAACAATGATATATATATTTACCATTTGCAACCTTACTTTTAGATATAAATCTTTTGGAATACCAATTTAATGCCACAGATACAGCTAGCAGAATAGCTGCTAGAAATGAAAACATTTTTAAATTTTTAACACTTAAACCAAAACCCATACTTTATATTAAAATAATTTTTTTTATTTATCTATTTTAAAATTTTATTTTGACGAATCACACATATAAAAATTTTTTAAGTAAATTAGTATAATAAATATTTATTATTTTTAATTAAATGGATAAAAATAATAATATAGGTAAGTATGATAATGGGAATGCTATTTTTTATTATCTTAAAAATAATAAGATGAATAAACTCGAACAGGGAATACATGATTACTTGCAAAAAAATCATAATATATTTACTGAAGTGTGTTTTCCTTTTCAAAAATGCAAAAAAAAGAAATATGATCTTTTTTTACCTGATAAAAAAATTGTAATTGAAGTTGATGGTAATTTGTATCATGCGATAGGAGAACAGATCATAAAAGATATTAAATACACTAAAATGCTTAATAATAATGGTATAACGATAATAAGAGTTAAAGAATCATATATACGTAATAATAGAGGTGTTTTTTATGATGATAAATTATTAAAATTATATAATATATCAAATAAAAAATATAAAAAGTCAAAATATATATTATTAGGCGAATATGATAAATTTATTAAAAATATAAATCCAAAAATGTATATATTAAAAACAGTATTAAATACTATTGCATTTATAGTTACGGGGGCTATAAATACAGTTAATAATTTGCACAAAAAATAATTAAAAGTCACATATTTTGGATTTTTTAAATCCATACCAAAAACAATTGTCTTGACAACGCAATTTGATATGATATTCCATTCCTAGTTTATCATCCTTATATTTATTATATTCTTTCATATATATTATATAAATTTTTTATTATCCATAATAAAAAATTTTGGGACAAATATAATACTTTTTTTATTTTGCTTTAGTGCAGTGATAACAACTTCTTTATCTACTATATATTCTACTGGTAATATACTTAATACATTACCATTTTGCTTTACAGACTCTAATACTATATTACGATGTAGTTTTAAATCTAATAATGCCCATTTCAATGACATGCCATCTATTTTAATAGCTTTCATTATCGCTTCAGGATCATTTCTCTTGTTATTAGGTATACCACATAAATAATATTCATGATATATTTTTTTGTCATAAGAAAAACAATTATATCGTCCCATTGACATAGCTTTAACTCTATATTCATAGAAATATTTGTTATAAAAATGCATATTATACCATCTATTTATTTCTTTGATAATAATTTTAGGAGGTTTGTTTAAAATAAAAGATAATCTATTGATAATATATTTATTATATCTTAATCTTTTTGTTGCATATACTACCATATATATATTTTTTAAACATGACTGCATGACAACATCTATATCATTTGTATACTGCGGAGGTAAAATTCGTAGTGTTTTAGGGTCTTGTTTTACCGCTTGGATAACCAAATTTTTATGTTTCTTTAAATCTATTAATGCAAAACGTATTGATAAACCCATATTATTAATGGCAACTTTTATGACGTCAATATCTTTTCTGAGTCTATCTGACGCGCCATATAAATAATCACCAAATACATTTACTATTTTAATCATTAAATCTTTATCATCTAGCATTTCTGCACTCATATACTTTGGTATGAATTTATCTCTTATATTTTTAACATAAAACATTATATTATCATGCACAGTTTCATATTTTAGATAATTAATGTCCACTGTATCAAGTAACATTTTAGTATATGTTTCACTGTTAAATAACTTTTGAAATATAATTTATATGTGTTTTAAAACACATATAAATTATATTTTTATTTATAATACTTTTAGATATTCAATACTTGCTCGTAAAATTCATAAAGTGTATATATAGGAATTCCTTTTTTATTAGCTTTCTCAGTTTTTTTATTTTTATAATCTTTATTTTTAATTATAAGATGTGTAGTTTTACCAGATATAGTTTTCGCTACTTTGAACCCTGACCCCTCTATTAATTCTGTTGCATCTTTATTTCTAAATCCAGTAAACACCACACTACCATTATGGACACTTGAAGATGTAGGTATTTGTTTATTTACAACATTTAATGGAGTATTTATTATGTCAACAAACACGGGATCACGTTTTACAAATTGCTCAAATTTATATAATCCATCAATAAACAATTCTGCAGTTCTATCCTGAAATCCTTTTATGTTTATTATACTGTTTAATAAATCATCATCAGACATTGTACGATAATCAAGTATATTCTCAACTATAGGTCTTAATTTTTTAGCACCAAGACCTCTACCAAAACAATTCGATGCGTGCATAAGATCAATAACATCACAATTATTAATTGCAAGTGTTATATTATCACATATTATATTTGCACTTTTCCACCCTAACCCTTCTATATTTTGTAAATTATCAGGGTTCATATGAAGGTATTGTTCAAATAGAGTATAACCATTATTATATAATTTTCTTATGGTTCCTTCGCTAACTCTCTTAACCTTTAATTTTTTGAAAAAATTAATTAATACTTTGATATCTATTTCTTCATTATCCATATTGCTTACAGAACATATGTTAACTTTATTATCATCCCATTCATATTTTTGAGGAAGATTGAAATTTTGGGTTGACGATATCACATTACTGATATGTGGAATTGTCGACCCAGCTTTTATAACCTCAACTAAACTACCAATACCCATTTCATTATCTAATACTTTTTTTGCATTAGAACCACTTACTTTTTTAATTACGCTACCATCGATAATTATAGAATCAAACCATATCACCGGTGTATATACACCATCTTTGGTAACTTTCCATTCGAGATATCGAATTTTGGTTTGTTTTTTATCTAAGTTCATTTTAAATGCTATAGAAAATTTAGGTTTTTCATCTTTATTGATATCATTATATCTACTATCTGTTATAACAATTCCATCAATATCATATATCGATTTGACGCGTCTATCTAAAAACAATTCCTCTAGATATTTATTTGTGAGAAGTTTACCATTGGAGATACTCCAGCTTGCAATATAAAATTTTAAACGTTCTAATTCTTTAAATTGAACACTAGGTTTATATCTTGGTTTTAACATCTCATATGCAACAAATCTAACATATTTCGCGATTTCAACATTTGCTGTTTTTGCATTTACTACACATGAAATTAAATTTCTTGATGGGATATTTTCGTTTTTCTTTCTCATTAATATTTTACATTCGTCAATATATTCCCTAGGAATGATAATTTCACCTCTTACAACTATATCTTTGACAATAGGAAGCTTTAAATATGAATATAAATGTGATATATCCATTCCCTCGATACCATCGCCTCGTGTATAAATTTTTGGAAGACCAAGTTTATTGTATACTACAAGACATGAAAACCCATCTAATTTATCACTACATACAACTTCATCTACATTATTATTATTTTTCCATATCCGCAATGCATCTTCATCCTTTTCATCTTTAATCTTCTTTAAACTTCCGGTATAATATGGCAATTTCACCTTGTTCTTATTGTCAATTTTCTCACCGACTTTTTTAAGTATCAAATTGTTTGGATCCAATTCAAATAGTCTTTCTATGATATAATCATACGTATTATCATCATAAATAGGTTTATGGTAATTATAATACGCAATATTAGCTCTAGCTATCTCAACTTCTAACTCTTGGATACTATATGTATTTAATTTGTTAAGTTTAAACATATTTTTTGTTATTTTTATTAGGATAAATTTTATTTTCATTTTTTTATGTATATATATGTGTTGATGTGTGTTATTTTATTTTTATTTTATATATATATATATGTTGATATGTGTTGATGTATATTATTTTATATGTGTGTGTTTAGACACACACATATAATACATGTGTTGTTTTTTTTTATTGTTTTTTTTATTGTTGTTTTTTTTATTGTTGTTTTTTTTATTGTTGTTTTTTTTATTGTTGTTTTTTTTATTGTTTTTTTATTGTTGTTTTTTCTATTGTTTTTCTATTGTTTTTTTTATCGTTTTTCTATTGTTTTTTTTATCGTTTTTCTATTGTTTTTT
>Ga0257124_1000780_pt1 | contig 30134 bp, 22 predicted proteins | sample SI106_150metaG_FD_190154 | JGI IMG/M metagenome (GOLD analysis project Ga0257124, IMG submission 190154) | Marine microbial communities from Saanich Inlet, British Columbia, Canada - SI106_150 | ecosystem: Environmental > Aquatic > Marine > Inlet | place: Canada: British Columbia | collected...
AAGAAGTTTTGCTTGGCAAAAAAAATAATTCTATCTTTTTTTATTAATTTTTTTAATATTAATAATTAGAAATCTATTCTAGAATTTCAAAACATCTTTCTTTAATCTGTGGCGAAGTCATTTCTTCACAGATTTGTGTATTCTTAGTTAATTCAGCTAGTCTAAGGTCACAAACAGTTTGCCTTTTAAGATTACTATATATTCCATCACAAATAGTATGGTCTTCTTTAGCCTCAGCAATATTTGTAAAGCACATAACTTTTTTTGTAGCTGCTTGAACATTAATACAAATACTTTCATTTAGTGTGTTTTCAGCTATCTCTTTATAACAATCATTATAATCTTCATCACTCATTATTTTCTCACAAAATGTTTCATCTTCACTTGCTATTGCAGAATTCTTAAAACAGACATCTCCCCAATAATTTGTTGTTACTTGTTCACAAATATTTGGTTCAAGTTTACTTTCAGCAATACCAGAAATACATCTGTCTTTTGAATTTTCATCTTGTATTAAATTACATGAATCAATATCTTGAATCTCAATTGCAACCTCTGCAATGCACACTTCTTTTACCATTAAATTGTTTATTTGATCACACATTTCTAGATTTCTTTCTTTTAATGCTTGCTCAAGATTTTCATCATCTTGTAAAGCTAAAGGATTATCTGTTGGATCATTAGTAGGCATACAACCTATTGCTAAAATAATTAATACCAATGCTATAATAATCTTGATTTTCATCTATACTTAGAATAAACTTCTATTTTATAAATCTTACTACAAAACTTTTATAAACAAATATTAATTTTAGTTTGGTAATATGGGCCTATAGCTCAGTCTGGTTAGAGCGCCGTTTTTAAGAAGGGATTCCTTTTGAAAGCGTAAGTCTTATATGATGTTTTTGGATACAATTTTTTAATTCCAAAAATCTCTAAGCCAGCCGGAGGTCGGGAGTTCAAAAAGCGAAAAGCCAACGCTTTCGCGTTGAAAGTCTCCTTAGGCCCATTTTTTAATTTAATTCAGTAAGTTTTGAAAATTAAAGTTTTTCAATCCGTTTGTAAACTATGTTTACAAAAGTTTTTTAAACCGTCTTACATTTTCAAAAATCTCAAAGGCCCCTGTAGTGTAGCCCGGCCAATCATCCTGCCTTTTCGAGGCAGGGACGTGGGTTCGAATCCCGCCGGGGGCACTTTCTTTCGGGCAATTATTTTTTTAATAGACCACGGGTGTGCGTGAACGCACAATTTCTGTATCCCGCCGGGGGCACTTTCTTTCGGGCAATTATCTGACCTTAGCTTTATTAATCATTCTTTATTTTTCTATGTTATGCCTCAACCTATGACATTTAAAGAAGGGATTATTGAATTACAAAGAGAACTATCTGGAAGCCAGGCAGTTATTGTTGACATACCTCATAGGTCCTCATTTGAACCTTTTGAATTCAAAAGCCAGGAACCATACTTAGGGGCTCTTAAAAGATATTTACCTGCTGCTCAAGTTATTCAATATGTTCCACCAAATGATGTGGGTTCAAAAGCAAGATCAGTCTTTACTATGTTTGCATATTCTGAACTTCCACCAAGAGAAGAGGTTATTCCCACAATTCCAGACCCAAACCTTATTTATGTATTCATAGATGATATATTTCATTTTGGTCATACTCTTGACAGCGCAGTAAATGCTCTTTCTGCTCAAGGAGCTAATAAATTATGGTTTATGGCTGGTGATATTATTGGTCTTCCAATGGAAGCTTATCTAGATAGAGTAGAAGTTTACAAACAATTTAGGAAAGCTCGTCCTATAAAAACAGGATTCTAATTACTTTATTCTTTTCAATACTTTTATAAACACCTCAAGTTTCCTATTTTATATTAAATACTTGAGGTTAAGTAAGTCATATAGACTGAAGAAATAAAAAGAATGAAAAGAAGTTCAAGACGTTGGAAAAAAAAAGGCCAGATGCGTTGGAAGTGGCAACGTAAAAGGATGAAAAAAGAACGTCGTAAAAGAAATTTAAAGAAATAGTTCTTAATTATTTTTTTGTCATATTTTAAATCATTAGATTTATCTATATCCTTTATAAATAAATCACTTTTTCTTATAAACCAAACCTTTATAAATAGCCCCAAATTCACTATATGAATCGCCACCACCTATATTTTAGATATTAAAATTCTAAAATCACATATAGCACAGTGTCTAGTTATGACACGTATCATATTCGTGCTTGATAGTATTATCAAGTACATGTAAGAATGGAACTCGAACAATTCCAAATATATAAGTTTTGAACAATTGCGGCCAATATGAAATAAGGATGTAAAACAATTCCCGTTGATCCTGCGGGAGGTTGCTGCTATTAGGATTCGACTAAGCCATGCAAGTTGGGTGATTTTAGATTACCTGCAGACTGCTCAGTAACACGTCGATAATCTGCCTTTAGGTCTGGGATAACCTTGGGAAACTGAGGGTAACACCGGATATGAGATTTTTTCTGGAATGATATTTCTTTTAAAAGTAATGCCTAAAGATGAGTCGGCGTCCGATTAGGTTGTTGGTGGGGTAAAGGCCCACCAAGCCGAAGATCGGTAGGGGCCTTGAGAGAGGGAGCCCCGAGAAGGGCACTGAGATACTGGCCCTAGCCCCACGGGGTGCAGCAGGCGCGAAACCTTTACAATGCACGAAAGTGTGATAAGGGAATCCTAAGTGCTTATGCTTTGCATAGGCTTTTGCCAAAGGTAAATACTTTGGCGAATAAGTGGTGGGCAAGACTGGTGCCAGCCGCCGCGGTAACACCAGCGTCCACGAGTGGGAACCGCATATTGGGCCTAAAGCGTCCGTAGCCGGTTTGATAAATTTCTTGTGAAATTGTTAAGCTCAACTTAACAACGTGCAGGAAAGACTGTCAAACTAGGAACCAGAGAGGAGTCAGAGGTATTTTTGGGGGAGCGGTAAAATGCTATAATCCCAAAAGGACCACCTGTGGCGAAAGCGTCTGACTAGAATGGATTCGACGGTGAGGGACGAAAGCCAGGGGAGCGATCCGGATTAGATACGAAAAATCATCCTGATTTTTGGAGTTAGCTCAGAATATGAATCGTTTTTTCTACTAAATTTTGAGTGAGACCAAAAGTTGTATAATGTTGTTTTTTCGCTAACTACCCGAGTAGTCCTGGCCATAAACGCTGCGAGCTAGGTGTGGCATATTCTCCGAGAATGTGCCGTGTCGAAGCGAAGGTGTTAAGCTCGCCGCCTGGGAAGTATGGTCGCAAGACTGAAACTTAAAGGAATTGGCGGGGGAGCACTACAAGGGGTGCGGCGTGCGGTTTAATCTAATTCAACGCAGAGAATCTCACCAGCAGCGACGGCAGGATGAAAGTCAGGTTGAAGGCCTTACTTGACGAGCCGAGAGGTAGTGCATGGCCGCCGTCAGCTCGTGCCGTAAGGTGTCCTGTTAAGTCAGGCAACGAGCGAGACCTGTACCTACAATTGCTAACAGCCGAATTTCGGGACTGAGCACATTGTGGGAACTGCCTTCGAAAGAAGGAGGAAGGTGCAGGCTACGGTAGGTCTGTATGCTCCGAATCTGCTGGGCTACACGCGCGCAACAATGGTAAGGACAATGGGATACGACTCCGAAAGGAGAAGTTAATCCTCGAAACCTTATCTCAGTCCAGATCGAGGTTTGTAACTCAGCCTCGTGACGTTGGAATCCCTAGTAATCGGATTTTATCATAGTCCGGTGAATATGTCCCTGCTCCTTGCACACACCGCCCGTCAAACCACCCGAGTAGGGTCTAGGTGAGGCCTTATTTTGAATAAGTTCGAACCTAGGCTTTGTGAGGAGGGTTAAGTCGTCACAAGGTAGCCGTAGGGGAACCTGCGGCTGGATCACCTCCTTTTTATTTTTTTTTAAAATTTGATGTGTGGATAAAAATCTTCTCGAGTTCCATTTTTACTTTTTTTTATACCGGGCCCGTAGTTCAGTAGTAGAACGTCGCCCTTGCATGAAACATTAATTTTGTTTCCAAAGTAAGGCGGAGGTCTCGGGTTCAAATCTTTAAGGCATGGACCTTAATGTGGATGTCCCGACGGGTCCATTTTTATTATATCCTATTTTCACAAAAATTCATACTTACTCCAAAAATGCTTAGGCATTTTTCGAGGCTTAGAAATCTTTGATTTCAAAGACTCGATTCAAAAAGTAAGATTGAATCAAGATGTGATCATCTTGATTCTTTGGTTGACTTTGATATGAAACCGTGCATAAACAAACAATTAATGCTATTAAGTGGATGACTCGGCTCAAACGCTGATGAAGGGTGTGACAAGCTACATTATGCTTCGGCGAGGCGCACGTAGCCTTTGAACCGAAGGTCCCCGAATACGACTTCGTTTTAAATCCGTAAGGATGGGGAACGCAGGGAATTGAAACGTCTTAGTACCTGCAGGAGAAGAAATCAATTGAGATGCTGTAAGTAAGGGCGACTGAAAGCAGCACAAGGCAAACTGAATTCTTATCAGTAATGGTAAGAAGATGTGGTTTTTGGACACGCCATTATATCCTAACTTGGGAATCCAAAGTTTTCTGGAAAGAAATACCCTAGAGTGTGATAGTCACGTAGGAAAAACTGAGAGGATTTGGGCATGTTCCAGAGTATCGTATACTGGATACTATGCGAGAATATGGGAGGCATCAACTTCTAACCTTAAATACGTTTTGAGTCCGATAGAGAACTAGTACAGTGATGGAAAGTTGAAAAGAACCCTTAACAGGAAGTTCAAAGAGCCTGAAACTTAATAGCTATAGTGGGGTACTATTCTTAGGAATTGTACCGTGCGTTTCGAATAACGTGCCAGGGAGTTAATTTGAGTGGCAAGCTTAATCTATAATAGAGTATGCGTAGGGAAACCAAATTTCCGCAGCTTGCGAGGGAAATAGGTATGAAAGTGCCTTATAGTCACTTGGATCAAACCCGAAGCCGGACGAACTATGCCTGGGTAAGGTGAAGCGGGAGTAATATCCCGTGGAGGCCTGAAGAGTTGCTACGAGCAAGTGTTCTTCTAACTTGGGTATAGGGGTGAAAAGCCAATCGAGTCCGGTGATAGCTGGTTCCTACCAAAATTGGTCGTAGTCAAGTCTCGATTGAGATAACAGAATGGGTAGAGATACGGATAAGAGATTTAGGCTGAGAAATCGGTCGGTCTTTTGTCCAACTCCGAATAATTCTGTATCTAAGACGTCGGGAAACGGCGGCTCTGGGGTAAGCCTGAGTCGCGAGAGGGGAACAACCCAAACTATAGTTAAGGTCCCTAAATATCAATTAAGTGTTAAAGGGTGAAAGGTGTTCATCGTCACAGACAGCGAGGAGGTTGGCTCAGAAGCAGCCACCCTTTAAAAAGTGCGTAACAGCTTACTTGTCAAGATGATGGGCCCTTAAAATGGACGGGGCTAAATTGATTACCGATACTATAGGTCAGCCAAAAGCTGTACGGTAGGTAGGCGCCCTGCAAGGACAGAAGTATTTTCTTAAGAAGATATGGACCTTGCAGAGATGAAAATCCTGGTGAGAGTAGGATCAGAGTAATGTGAGAATCATTACCGCTGAAAGGGCAAGGGTTCCTTGACAATGCAAATCAGTCAAGGGTTAGTTGGTCCTAACTAAACTCCTAGTTGGAGTGATGGGAAAGGGAAACAGGTTAATATTCCTGTACTTTTTTAGTATGTGCGGCAACGCAAGCTTTGTTTCTGACGTTTCAGAATAGATTGACATAAATCATCGTTTGTGTTAATAAGAACGAATCAAGGGAGTATCATAATGATGAGAACTTGATTAAATCTTAGAATAGTAGGCTGTATAGTCTATTCAGTTGATATCTGGAGCCCATGAAAAGGGAACAATGAAAAATCTAAAAGAACCATACCAAGAACCAGCACAGGTGCCCCTAGGTGAGAAACCTAAAGTGTGAAGGAATAATCTAATTAAGGGAATTCGGCATATTAGCCCCGTGACTTTGGTCTAAGGGGTCCCTGCTTCTGTGAATGTATGTTTGCGGTGGCAGGGCGCAGTGACAAGGAGGGTCCGACTGTTTAACAAAAACTTAACTGACTGCTAGCCTGTAAAGGTGTGTATAGTCGGTGACATCTGCCCAGTGCTAGTACTTTAAACTCTGTTTCAACGGAGCTAAGAGCTAGTAAACGGCGGGGGTAACTATAACTCTCTTAAGGTAGCGTAATACCTTGTCGTTTGAATGACGACTTGCATGAGTGATGTAACGAGATCCTCACTGTCCCTAATTAGAATCCTCTGAAATCTCTTTCCTGGTGCAAAGGCCAGGGACGTCCAGTGGGAAGCGAAGACCCCGTGAAACTTTACTGTAGCATGATGTTGCGACGTGAGTTCTGTTGCATAGCGTAAGTAGGAGTTGTTATGATTTAATTTTCGGATTGAATTTAAACGTCGATGTAACACTACTCTTCAGAATTTACGTTGCTCACTTCGAAAGAAGGACACCATTATGTGGACAGTTTGGCTGGGGTGGCACCCGGTTGAAAAGATATCAACCGGGCCCAAAGGTTGGCTCAATCCGGTCAGAAATCGGATGTAGAGTGCAAGAGCAAAAGCCAGCCTGACAGTGTTCTTAATAAGACAGAACTCTGACAAGAAATTGTGGTCTAGCGAACCTCCAAGTCCTCCTTGATGGGGGCTGGAGATGACCGAAAAGTTACTCCGGGGATAACAGAGTTGTCGCGCCCGAGAGCTCATATTGAATAAAGTATATTTCACTTTTTCAAGAGTTTATCGACGGCGCGGCTTGCTACATCGATGTCGGCTCTTCCTATCCTGGCTGTGCAGAAGCAGCCAAGGGTGGGGGTGTTCACCCATTAAAAGGGATCGTGAGCTGGGTTCAAAACGTTGTGAGACAGTTTGTTTGATATCTACTGGATGTGTTAATGTCTGATAGGAAGGGACTTCTAGTACGAGAGGAACGAAGTCTCGATGCCACTGGTCTACCGGTTATCTGACAAGGTATGCCGGGCAGCTACGCATTAAGGGATAAGTGCTGAAAGCATCTAAGCACGAAGCCCACCTAAAAAAGAGACATTTAGGCTCGAGAAAAACACTCGTTTGATGGAATCGGTGTGTAAGTACGAAGCTTCGGCGACGTATTCAGCATGCGATTACCAACAGCCTTTACTTTTGTTTATGTACGGTTTTTTATCTTTTTTTTCTTTTTTCTTTTTTAAAAAAGATCAAATATTTTTTAAATCTAGCTTTAGCTATATTCTATGATAAAAATCTTTAACTTAGCGTTAGCTATGTATTTCTCATAAATCATTTAATCTAGCTTTAGCTATATTTTATTAATTTTTGACTTAATTAGTACTTAGTTAATACTTAATTAAGTACTAATTTAATATATTTGTACCTTATTTAGCCTTAATTAAGTCTAAATTAAGTAATAAAATAACAAAGTTTAAATACCTGTTATTTCATAAATAGTTTTAATGAGTGTCCAGATTAGAATTACGCTTACAAAAGAAATAGATTTACTTCTTAGTAAAGTAGCTAAAAAACTAGGCAAAAAGAAATCTGTTCTTATTAGAGAATTAATGGAACAGAAATTATACGATCTAAAACTTATTCAAAATGCTTTGGAGGACTTAAAATTATGAGGCGTAAAGGACAGATAACATTGTTCATTGTTATAGGTTTAGTACTTGTAATAGCTGGAGGCTTATTTATCTTCCTTAGAGTAAGGACCACAGAGCAAGGCTTACAAGGTCAACTTTCTGAAATTACAGATGTTTCAACTGATTTTCAACCAGTTTATGATTATGTTGATAATTGTATAAAAGAAACTTCAGAAACTGGTTTGAGGTTGTTAGGGCAAAGAGGTGGATTTATTTATCCTGAACGTAATGGTATTGTTTCTGGTGGTGGTGTTACTGATTATAACGCTGTTAGAATGGCACCAAATTGGGTTATTCCTTATTGGTTCCACCTTACTTCAGATAATAGATGCACTGGTGATTGTCAATTTTCAATTGTACCTGGCGCAAAAGTCTTCTTACACAAAACTACCGATGGTGTTTCAGTCGAAAGTCAGTTAGAAGATTATCTTAATGAAAAATTAGGTGAATGTATTGGTGATTTTGAGATTCTAGAAGATCAAGGTTTTGATATTCAAGTTATTGGTGCTCTAGATCCAACTGTTCAAGTTTTAGAAGAAGAAGTTTTGTTTACTGTTGATTATCCAATCAGAGCTAGTCTTGGTGATTCTGTTGAAGATATTACCAGTTATATTGTCAAAGAACCAGTCAATCTTAACAAGATCTGGGAAATAGGCACTATGATTACTGTAATGGAATCAGAATATAAATTTTTAGAAAGGCTTGCATTAAATTTAATTGTGGCTTACGGTGGACTTGAAAAAGAAATACCTCCAATGTATGACATGGCTTTTGAATTTGGTTCAGAAAAAACTTGGCCAAAGAAACTTGTTCAGTTAAATGTAAAAGAACAGATAGCTAGGCATATTCAATACTTAAAAGTTTATGGTACTAAGAATTATGAAGAATTTAATTTTCCTGGTAATAACTTTAAAGAACATATGTTGAATGAAGGGATGACTATTCCTGGAGATGATTCTTGGTCTGATATCATTGTTGATTTTGATTATCTTGGTTGGGAACCTTACATTGATTTAAACTGTGAAAACGAAATCTGTAAACCAGAATCAATGAGTGTTGATATGTTAGCTTTGTTTGGTATACAAAAATACAATTTTCTATTTGATGTGAGTTTTCCAACTAAAGTCACTTTAAAAGATGACCAAGCTTTCAATAATCAAGGTTATATATTTAATTTTATGCTTGAAGGTAATGTTCGTGATAATCGTGCATTATTAACAGAATATGTCCCTATAGAAATTACAGGTATTGAATCTGGTACAATGGTTTGTGATCAAGATAAAAGAAATTCTGGAGAAGTTGAGATGATGGTTGAAGATATATCAAACAGCCCAATAGCTGATGTTGAAGTTTCTTTTAATTGTGGTACAGATAGTTGTTATATTGGTTCAACAAATTCAGCTGGAAAATTAACTTCTAAACTACCTATTTGTATGGGTGGATTAGTTACATTTGCAAAAGAAGACTATTTACGTATTTCTTCTCCAATAAGTACAGACCTTAATCGTGAAGATACAATTGATATTGAGATGACTCCTATTATTACAACTAATTTTATTGTTAAGAAATCTCTTTTAACTAGGGGTTCATCTAATATCTTTAGTCCTGTACATTCTACTTTTACAAAACCATTAAATCTTTCATTAAATGATTCAGCTTTGATTACTTTAGTAAGGCACGGCACAATTTATGAACAACCTTATTCCACAGCAGTTGACTTTTTTGGCGGAAGCCCAAAACAACAAATAGAAATTGCTCCCGGAGTGTATCAAATTAATCTTGATCTTTATCATGTTGGTGATGTAGTGTTCCCTCCAGAAACAATTACAGCAGGAGATGATAGTTATACAATAGAAGGCAGAACATTTGAAGGTGATTTCCCTAACGGTGGCCTTTATTTGAATCATACTTTTACAACATTCAACATGGACAAAGGAGATATTACATTTATTGCAGTATCACCTAACATTCCTGGTATTCCAGAATCACAAAGAAAAATATCAGATCTTGAACAAGTTAGCAAATTAGGATTTTATTCCGGACAATTTGGTTATTCACTTCAACCGAGGTATGGTAGATGAGCTTTAAGAAGAAAATATCTATGTTTATGATTTTTCTAGTTTTAACTATTCCTCTTTACAGTGCTTCAGTGTTTGCATCATTTTCAAACATTAGAGTTTCAGGGCAACAAGAAGTTGAAGGTTATTATCGTGGTCCAGATTATCAACAAGATCTTCAACCAGATGTTGTAAATGTTGATTTAGTTGCAGAAGATGGTGGAGTTCCAATAACTGAGAGGGTAAGAGTAAGATTTTCATCAACACCAGCACCAGGTGACATGTCAGCATCTAACCAATTTACTGACTGCGATCCTGAAGGTAATTGTCATTATACAACTTCAGCTGATTTTGGCGACAGAAGAACACTTTACTTTTATCAATTTAGTACTTCTGGTGCTTGGCAAGGTTCTTATGATGTTCAGCTTACAAAAGATCGTATGGCAGCAGACATTCAACAATATACTATAACTCCAAGAATTGTAACAACATCTAATGTAACTATATATTTTGAAGTTAGAGATTATGCTTATTCAACATCAATGCCTACTTTATGTTCCGGTATCGAACGCATTGTCTTTGCTAGAAACACTTTCTCAAAAACTTATGAAAATGTAACAGACCCAGAAGATTGTTATTTCCAAGATTCCTTTGAAGTTGATATATCTGAATTAAGTTCTGGTGCAGACCATGAAACAATTACAATTTTAATGACTGTTTATGATAGGGTTGGTCATATATCAGAAGCAACTGCTTCATTTGATATTGATCTTAACGCTCCAACAGTTGATTCTAGTAGTTTTACTCTCAAAAAAGATAACGAAGACATTGAATTTTTACGTGAGGCAATTTCTGGTGCAGAAATAGGTTTTACAATGCAAGCACCTGAACAAGACTTGGATGCTGTTGTTGTTGATGTATCACAGATTAATAAAGACGCACCTTCTTCTTACACATCCAAGGATGCAACATGTACTGATAATGGTAATGGTGTTTATGATTGTTCAATAACTGGCTTAACAGTTGACATTGACCAAAGCCAGGTTGTATCAATTTTTGTTAATGCAACAGACACATTAGGCAACCGAATGGAAACAGTTGGATTAAGCAAACAACTTTACTATGATATTACAGGTCCTGCTGTTCAAGGTATTAATACTGATAGGGTATTTGATAATCTTGCATATCTAGGTAAATCAGGGGATATTATTGTTGAATTTGAAGAAACCGGTTCTGGTGTTTCTGAAGCGTTCATAGATTTATCTTCTGTTGGTGGTTCTTCTAACCATCGTACTGAGAATTGTACTAGTTCTGGCTCAACTTGGTTATGCACATGGTATAATTTAACACCAACAAGTTCTGGTCAAAAAGCAGTTAGCGTTAAGACAACAACTAAAGATAATATTGGTAATGATGTAACTGGCGAACTTTCAGGTTCAATAATAGTTGATTTATCTAATCCTCGTTACAGTTCACATACAATTGTTAACAAAGGTATTGAACCACTTGAAAATGTCTTTAAAGCAGGAGATGCAATGCAGATTGATATTACTGTTACAGATGATACAGGCATAACTTCAGGCATAGCTAACCTTTCCATGATTATTGAAGATGCAGATGCAATTGCAGGTTCAATGGTTGAACAAAATGGTAATTCTTATACTTATAGATGGATAACAGATCCAATAAACATACCAGGCCACCTTTCAGATGAAATGGCTTTTGTTTTTACAGACACAAGCGGTAACACAGTTGATGTTGGCATACCTATTGATATTTTAGGTATAAGTTTCAATGCAACTGGCGAATTTAATTATTGGAAAAGTAGTGTAAGTTGTACTCCAAACTTAATTGATAGATCAATTGCAACATTAATCAATCAAAGAACATATTGCCATGTTACTTTATCAAAAACTAATCCCTCACTTGATGCAGAACCTGTATCATTAGCACTTGGACAGTGTGAAGATAATCATAACAGTTCAACAATATCTATGATACAAAATGCTGAAAGCATGAACATGCAACCTGGTTCAACAGACCCTTACATTTTACTTACAATCGCTCAAACAGAAGCAACAGTTGACAAAATTGATATTAAATGTCCAATCCAGATCTTATCTAGAGTTGGTGAAAACGTTACAGGAACTATGGAGACAGAATGGGCAGAAGTTGAGATTGGTCTTTACAATAATATTTTAGGAGATGTTGATGAAAGTATAAAAACAAAAATTGAAGATGTTAAAGAATTTAATGAAGGCATCTGGAAATTTGTTGGTATACTTAAGAAAATAATTAGTTATATCAAATTGATATGTCGAGCTTTGAATACTATTAGTAAATTAACACTTGCTTGGGGTTTTATTACAAATAAAGTAACCCTTGCCCATATTGGAGCATCTAAATCTCCTGCTGAACCTTTGCTTGCAGCTGCTAAATCACAAAGTTGTGTAGCTAGTAAAGCACTTGATAAAGTAGATAAACAAAGTTTCAAAGCTTTTGAAGGTTTATGTAAATTTGTAAATTGTCAAGCTTCTGAAGGTGGGAAAGGAACTTGGGGAGAGATAAGTAAAGGTATAAAGGGTTGGCAAGATGGTTTTTATGCTGGTTATAGGAATGCTGCAGTTCAACAACCTGGTGCAAAAAGTAAGTCTGGATGGCTAGGTGGATTCTTTTCAAAAGATCCTGCATCTTATCTTAATGCAGAAGATAGTTTGATTGTTGCTGTTGGTACGATGTGCATCCCTGCAATAATCTCAAATGTTGATAAGTATAGGCAACTTAATTGTATGTATGGTTCTTGTATGATCACAGCTCACCAAACAAATGTTCCTATATCTGTATGCGAAGAACAAAAATCCTACATGACTTGTAAATATATTACAGGCGAAATCTTTGCAGTAGTTCCTTTTGTTAATTTATTATTCCATTATCTTGGCATGATACGTTCAGCAATCTCAGATCCTTTATCAGCTATAGGTATAATTGGCAGTATGTTTTGTAAGCCCGCGGTTGTATCTTGTAAGGGTTCTGTTGACGCTTCAATAAGTTGGGTTAGTAATAAGCCATTATGTAACTCCTTAACTTTTGTCACCATGTTTGCAGAAATAGTAGGGGATGTACAAGGTTTTATGGATGGCGGCTTTAAAGTTCAAGATGATTTTTGTGAAACTTTTGATAGTGCGTATGAAGAAGAGTTTGGAGACGGTGAAGATGATGACGATGACGGAGGATTCTTTTGAAATACACTTCACCTAAAATAGGACCTGCAGTAACACTTACATTACTTATAGTGTTTTTTACTTTTGTAGGTTTTATAACTGAGAATATAAAAGAACCTACAGTAACACCTGAATTGATTCCACAAGGGGGTGAGTTGTTAGCTCCTGAATTGGTTCCTGAAGAAGGTGAATTGTTTAGTAGTCCTCCTGCAAAAAAACCAGAAACTCCTCAAGAATATAAAGTAACTTATCAAGGCGCAACTTTAGGTACTTTTCCAGCTAAGCCTAGTGAAGCTAAAAAAGGTTTTGATATTTTTATGGCTAGTTATCAGTCTGGTGCATCTTTTACTGGTGCAACTTATTCTCCTTATACTGCAGATGTTAAAAGAGCAGAAGAAGCCGCAGGCCACTCAACTTTTATTGTTACACATAGTGGTGGCAGCATTACTATTGGTGCTAAAGATAAAGGAACTGCAGAAAAAGCAGCAGCTGCTATCGCAACCAATAATAATTGGGGTGCTCATAGTGTAGAAGCACAAACATTCACAGTAACTTATGGTAATACTAGGTTGACTGATAAAACTAAAATAGAAGCCGAACAGCTTAGAAAAACTTTGACAAGTGCAGGTTTTCAAGTAAATGTAATTGATACTAGAAACGATCAAGGTGCTAGTGGAACTTCGAATAGTGATGGAAAACTTAATTATGAGATTAAGGTTGGTACTGAAACAACAATTCAATCTTTAACACTAGCGGAAAAACAAGCTTTAGAAACTAGATTATCAAATACTGGATTAACAACTTCAGTTACTAGATCTTATCTAGGGGACTATATAGATGAGGGTTATGAAGTATCTGGTTTTACAACTGAAAGCGGTGACGCTTTGCTTCAACGAGGAGGAACGTTATATGTATATAAAAACAATGCTCAACTTGAAGCAACACCACTTAAAGACGAAACTGGTGGAAAACCTACTGTTATAACACTTAACAAAGATATTGGAAATGGGAATAATTTTGATATACGTTATTCTGTTTCTGATGGTAAGGCAAATGATCCACTTTATGCACAATTAACAACAGATCCAAATATACTAATCTCTGTTGAGAATTTAAAATGGCTAGAAGAAAACCCTCCTACTTCTACTTTAACACCAAGTAATACTCGTGATTTAGGCGATAAAATGGATACTCTTTTTGGAGCTAATGTAATAAAAGTATCAACCTCTGGAAAAGAACCTGTTTATATTAGTCAATACAACCCAGCTGAAAACCACCAATCAGATTTCCTAAGAGCAGAACAAAAGACCTATCATGTTAAAGGTGATAGGGTTCTGGATGAAGCACAATATAAAAATCTTGCAAGTTCTGATAACTTTGATAGTAAAGAATGGAAAACATTCACTTCTAATGATATCATTGGCCAACAATATGATGATAAAACTAAAAGGGTGGGTGTAGTGTATTCTGAAGTTAGAGCTGATAATGATGTTTTCTTTAAAGAAACTTATTATTATAATGGAAAAGGGGAACTAGTTGGTATGGCTTGGGGTACAAATGGTGGAACCTCAACATACTACGATAAAAAACCAAATGGTGTACCTGGAGCAGAAGGTGCTTGGGACTACAAAAAAGGGAAAGATTCACAAGTACACTTTGAACGTTGGATGACTCAATTCCAAGGTCTTTCAGGCCTTTCAAATATCTTGTTAGGGGAAGAAACAGTTGACAATTGGAGAAGATCTATTGACGAAAGTTTTGGTAAGTTTTTAGGTAAAGATTATTGGCAAGCAATGATATGTGAATCACAGTATGAAACACCTCAAGATAGTATTATGACAATTGCAACACCTGATGGATTACCACATATCTTAGCTCATGCAGAAGGTGAACGTACTGATGTTATTGGGCCTAACGGAACAGAATACCTTTACAAGATTACTTGGGCAGTTAACAATCCTGAACAAGCAAATGAAGAACTTGAATTTAATGTTTATTTAGTTAATGGTAATAGTAGGAGACCTATGTATCCTCAACTGTTTAGGTTAAGTCCTGGTGACCAAGAGATTCGTTCTGGTGAAGATGCAATTGTTCAATATTCAAGCAATCTTTATCCAGAAATTTGTATCAATTTTGAAGATCCAGTTGATCAGTTTGGTAGTTCAGGAGAAACAAGGAATACTGTTTGTAATGCAATAACTGGATATGAGGGTGGTGCAACAGGTTATGTTGATCCAAATGCACAACCAACAGCTTCTGGTTCAAGTGGAACAGGAGGAACAACAGTAGGTAATCCAATAGAACTTCAACCTGGTGGTGTTGTTGACTTCTAAACTTCTACTATAGAACAAACAAAATTAATTGGAACTTATTTTAGATAATCCTTTCCAAACTTTTGGAAATAAAGCACCTGCTGCTAAAGCTTTAATCATATCTCCGATTATAAATGGGAAAAATCCTAATTGTAAAACTGTCATTATTCCTGGATGTCCTAAAAAGAAACTTAATCCAATTAATCCACAAATATAAAGTACTACTTGCCCAACTAACATACAATACATTACAGATTTAAAATCTCTACCAAAACCTTTCTCAATAAGTAATCCAACAATTATAGCCATAAAAATAAATCCTATAATATAACCTGCAGTTGGTCCAATTAAAGCAGCATAGCCACTCTTATACCCTGCAAAGACCCCAAAACCAATTAATCCTGCAACAATATAAGATAATATTGCAATAACCCCTCTTTTAGATCCAAAGAAGAATGCTATTAAGAAAACTCCAAAAGTTTGCATTGTAACTGGTACTGGCCATAAAGGAACTGTAATATTAGCTAAAATTCCTAATACAACAACTGAAAATATTACTGCAAAGAATTCTATAAATATATTTTTTTGTTTAAATATTGTTGAATACCATGTATTGTTAATGTTTTCCATAGTACTAAGAACACATCATTATTTTAAAAAGATTCCTACTAATTCAATATATATATTGAAAACTACATTAAAATACGAACATTTATATACTACTAATATACTTAATAGTATACTGAAATACAAAAAGAGGTGACGGCAGCATAGGAAAACATTATGTTCTTCGTCCAGCAGGTACCCACTGTTTTTCGCCAACTGTGCTGTCTCACTCTCCCCTTACAATGAAAATGGATGCTTTTCAAACAAATGTTGATTCGTGGATTAAACAAATTAATAGTGAATTCTCTGGAATAAAGAACAGTTCAACTAATATTTCTGAAAATACTTCTAATATTAATTTTAATTATGAATTGATTAATGGTCTTAAAGAAGAAATAGAATCCTTAAAAAATGAAATTAAAGCATTAACTATGCTTCAGATTGCACATTTAAAGAAAAAAGTATAAAAAACTTATTTGTCAGCAAATTCTCCCATTTTATCAATACTCAACTCATACCTGGCAAAAAAGTCTTCTATGTCGTCTTCAAATAACTCTTCTTTTTTTTGTACCATTTTTCACCCCGTTTGAAATGTTTGGGTGTGATTTAGGATATTATTTCAATAGTTATCTATTGATCTAGATATTATTTTAATGTTTAGATATTATTTTTTAGGATATTATCTTTTCAACATTTTTTAAAATCTATTTTAATATCCGTTAACCACACCCCAATTTTTGCTATTTTTTATCCCTCCGTTTTTTCTTCGATACCTATTATAGAAACTTTTAAATATATATACTTGTCCTATATAATATATAATGCATATATACTATATATGCAACATTAAAATTTTATAAGGTATTTATAAAGATTTAAGGGGGAAAAATGGAGTTTAGAAAACTTATTGCATTTGGTAAAGGTTCTTTTATAATCTCACTTCCAAAAAAATGGACTGAAAAACATAACCTCACTAAGGGACATTTAATTGGTGTTGAAGAAACATCTGATGGTTTAATAATTTCAGCTAAGACTTCAGATACAAAAGCAAAAAAGAAGTCTATTACTATTCCTGCAGAAAATAAATCAATTCCTCTTTTAACTTCTGAAATAATTTCAGCTTATCTTGGTAATGCTGACACAATTGAAGTTCTTTCAAACGATCTTCAAAAGAATGCCTTAACAATAAAAAATACTTTAAGAAATTTAGCAGGCATGGAAGTAATGGAGCAGACTGCAACCAAACTTGTTGCTAAATATTTAATCGATAAAAAAGAAATCAGCATACCTTTAATTATTCGAAGGATGGATAATATTACTCGTGCAATGGCTCAAGATGTTCTACAATTTTTTGACAAAAAACAAGATGTTGAGAATATTGCTCAAAGAGACACTGATGTTAACCGGCTTCATTTTTTAGCTTATCGTGAAATTCGTGCTGCTATTATTGATCCTCGTCTAGCAAACTCTTTGCAGATGAGTCAACTTGATCTTCATACAAGCAAACACATTGTTCAAAGAATTGAACGTATAGCTGATTGCCAAAAAGAAATTGCACGTAGTGTTGACCAAATAAATCTTCAAAAAAAATCATTAGACCGTCTTAAATCTTTATATGGTAGTATTAATGGACATTATTCTAATGTAATGAAGTCTTATTATACAAAAGATATTAATCTTTCCTATAAAATTGAACTTGGAATTGTGGACTTGTTTGATAAATGTGATAGTCTTTTAGATGATCATGTTCATTCAAATACTTCATCTAATAAGATTCCAAAAGGTAGATTGCATCAAGTATCTTTGTCACACATTGTTGGTTTTCTAAAGATCATGGTTACAAATATTAGGTACATTGCAAGAAGCATCCTTGATGGCTAAATTCACAAACCTTTTATACTCTTAATCCTAATTTGATTTATGGACCGGCGAACAGTAGGATTTTGGTTTATTATTAGTGGTGGTATTTTAGTTATTCTTTTTGGCGGTTTAATTCCTACTTTCTTCTTTCACTTTGTTGAACTTACTGCTTTTATTCAAAATATAAACATCATAATAATAACTATTACTTCGATTCACATCCTTTTAGGTATATCTATCTTAACTGGTGCGATATTAAGTCTAAACAATGTTAGTTATGCAAATAAAATAGTAAAAATCTCTGGAATAATTGCTCTACTTTTAGCTTGTGGATTCTTAATAGGTCCTTTATTAAGCATTTTTGGTTCTGTCTTATCAGATTAATAACCTTTAAAGACCATATCTTTTAGAACAACTTGTGTTGTATCAGATTTCTTAACTTCTCCAATAATTTTAGCTTCCTGCTTATATTCTTTACAAACTTTAAGAACACCTTCAGGGTCAGAAGTAATCACAAAGAAACCCATTCCCATATTAAATTTAGTATACATTTGTTCGTCTGTAAATCTAGCTTCTTCTTGAACAAGTTTAAATATTGGCTGTGGCTCAATTGGATCAGTAATCTCAAATGAAACTTTTGTATCAAACCTGTTTAAATTCTTAAGACCATAACCTGTATTGTTAGCATAAACACAATCAAATTTTGAAGCTATTGCATTAATTACTCTTACATATAACTTTGTAGGTTCTAATAATAATTTACCAATAGTTGAACCATCAAATTTGTCATTTAAAGAATGCTTACCTGTATACCTTTTTTTCCATTCTGGCCGAGTTTCAAAATCTCCATTTAACAACTTTAAACGCAAATCAGTATAACCATTTGAATGTGGACCAGAAGATTTTAACGCAATAATCTTATCACCTACTTGTGGGACTCTCTTACTAAAATCTTTTTTAGCAATAAAACCAATCATACTTCCAGCAACATCAAAAGCCATTCCTTGTTTTGGTCCAGCTATTAATTCATCAACAGAAGCAGTCTCACCTTTGCCTAATTGAACATGAATATCATTTTTTAATATATCTGCTGCTTCACACATTTCAAGACCTTTTACCATACCTTTTAAGACATCTCCAGTTATTCCTTTTGAAGCAAACTTTTCCTGTACTGCAATATAATTAATAAACATAAATGGTGCTACTTTACCAAAACAAACTAAATCATTCGCATTCATAGCAACAAGGTCAATACCTACTGTATCATAAATGTCCATGGCTTCAGCAAGAATTAATTTTGTTCCAACACCATCACACGCAGTAGCAACATAATAATCAGGTACAGCAGCTGTTTCATATAGTTCACAAAACATACCTTTTGAACTTGCTAACATATTTTGTTTAAGTTTCTTAGGAATAGCTTTCTTAATAGCATCTACTGCTTTTGATTCACGTTTTTGATAATCTTCTGACATGTTAATTAAAAAAATAAAGATGTATATAAAGCTTACTTAATTTTAAGAAAAGCTTCAATTCCTACAACTAATGCAATTATTGCAATCGCTACATTAAACCCAAAACCGAGCATATTGCCTTTTAAAAACAAATCAACTGCAAGCGCCCCTGATCCTAAGAAATAAATAATTACAAAGTCTAAGTTAAGATGCGTAGATTTCTTTACAACAACTCTAAAACCCTGAACTAACCAACTAATTAATATTAAACTTAATGCTATTGTATTTAATAAAGCCATTTTATCACCTTATAAAAAATTTATTTTTTATATGTGCCAGAAATTCTTGATTTCTAAGCACCTGGGTACTATTAAGAAACTTGGTATTTATATTTTTTGCGGAAACTCTTTACTCCAAAAACTACAGATTTTCTCAACTTTTTTAGTAGAAATTCCTGTATAGTTCTCAGAATTCTTTAGAATTGCAATTTGTGCAGTACTAAATTTCTTTATGTATGGCAATAAACCTTTATCTTTAAAGAATAGTTCAACAAATTTCTTACCTTCAACTTGTGATTTTAAAGTTAATTCGCGAACAACCTCATGCGCATCAGGATGATTATGTGCAGCTAAAAGTATATATGCTGGTTCAGCAGAGATCATAGAAGAGTTCATATCAAAGTTTTTCTTAAGATTCTTTTTATCAACAACCAAATTCTTCATAACTCTATTCATTCTAGTTAATGAAACATATAGTCCTGTTAAAATTTCTGGTATGAATCTTGATGATGCACTATTTGTTAAATCACGCTGATGTTCGCATATCTGATCCATATAAACCGTATCCATTCTTGGCATAATTACCTTCCACATTGATTTAACATTCTCAAAATTGATTGGATTACGTTTATGGGGCATTGTGCTAGACCCAACTTGTTTTTTCCCAAATTGTTCAGCAACTTCTCCTATTTCTGAACGTTGTAAATGTCTCATATCATCTGCTAAATTAGCTAAAACACCTAAAGCAGATACAATTGCGTGTGCATAATCTGTAACATATTCAGCTTCAACAACTTGTGTTGAAATTGGAGATGGTTTTATGCCTAAATAACCTAAAACATCTTTTTCAAACTGTTCTGGGTCTTTAATAAACAATGCAGAGGCGTTATACGCACCAACAGCACCAGCTATCTTACCACGTAAATTATTTCCCGTTTTTTTAATTCTAACAATTCTTGTTCCAATTCTAGAAACATACTGTGCAATTGCAAATCCAAAAGTGATTGGCTCTGCATGCTGTCCATGGGTTCTTCCAATTTGTAAAGTTGATTTTTCTCGCAATGCAAGACCTATTAATGTTCTTTCAAATTCAATTAAAGTAGGTAGCAATACATTATTAGTAAAATCCTTTAAACGAGCAGCATCTCCAGAACATATGATGTCATGAGATGTTGTTGTAAAATGTACATATGGTTTTGCTTTATCAGAAACCCTTTTCCTTATAGAATTTGCTAATGCTCTTATGTTGTGCTTAATCCTGTCTTCTTCTTGGTATATTTCTTTTGCAGTAACTTGTTTACAAGCTTTTTCTATCTCAAGAGCAATTTGATTTGAACAAATTTTTCTTTTAGCAAGCGCTTTTGCAAGGGCCGCTTCCACATTTGCTAAATATCTTATAAAACCTAATTCTGAAAGATAAGGTGAAAGTTTATCTTTTATCTTTTCATTTCTTCCATAATATCTAAAATCAAATGGTGAAATATTCTCAAAGAGATTGATAGTCTCCTCTCCAGATGAATCTCCCCCTTCATCAAAGAGACTTTCAATCTTTCTCAACAACGGGGACCGTCGATTGAGCTTGATTATGATCTTATTTTTATCTTTCACTTCTCTTATAAGGTCATGTTCTTTGAATAAACTTATACAATCCATAACTTTAGATGGTGAAATGTCTAGTCGCTCTGCTATTTGTCTAATATGCATTGATTGTTTCTCTAGAAGTCGTAATATTTCCATATTTTTTTTTGTAAATATTGCTGATATCATAGATAAATAGAAAACGTTCTTTATTTATAAACTTTTCTGTACACTAGAACAACAAACGTTTATTTTTTCTGAACACTATTAAACTTATTTAATAAAGCAGATACTATTTGTTTATTTCCTGATAAAACAAGCACGTCTTTGCCAATTTTTATTTTAGAAACAACTCCTCCTGCTTCCTTTATTATCAAATGTGCAGCTGCAATATCCCATTCTTTTGGTGAGAATGCAATATATCCTTCAACATGCCCAACAGCAATCTGTGTTCCATTTACAACAGAACAACCAATCATCCGTAATGAGAAAACTTTACGTGATAAACTTCGTAAAAATTTAAACTTTAGATCTGGCAACCTATGTACATTAGAATCAAATAAAATAAAAGCATTAATCAACTTCTTATTCTTAGAAACATTAATTTTTTTACCATTTACAAAAGCACCTTTGCCTTTCTGGGCAATATACATTTTATTTAACAATGGAAGATAAATTACTCCTAAAATATACTCTTCTCCTTTTTTTAAAGCAATTGAAGTTCCAAACATTGGAAAACTATGCATATAATTGTGTGTGCCGTCTAATGGATCAATAACCCATTCATATTCAGAATCTTTCTTAGTTGCACCACTTTCTTCACATAAAAATGAATGATTAGGATATTTATGCTTAATAATAGAAATTATCTTCTTCTCACACTTAATATCTACATTAGTAACATAATCATTAAGCCCTTTTTGCTTGATCTCTTTAACTTTTTCAAAATTATCAAGAAGAATCTTACCTGTTTCTCTTGCTGCTTTGATAGCTACTTCTTTAAATCCCATCAACAAAATTTACAATTAGAATTATATAAAACTATTGATTTGGTTTATCAAAGTTTTCAGCTACATATAACAATGATTCCCCTAATGCTTTATAGAATTCTTGTGTTGGATTAACTTTCATACGAAAAAGAATTCTTGCAACACATGATATTCCGTCTGAAGCCTTAATCAGAAAATTTGGTTCAGCATCTATTGCTTGATTAACAATCTCTTTATGCGCAGCATCTACAGCTTTTGTAAAAACATCCATATAATCACTTTGATCATCTGTTCTTTCACTTACGTTTAACATTTCTTTACCCATCTCAACAAGAGCAGTACGATAACAGTTTATATTTTCTCCACCTGCTGCCCTAAGCATAACTTCAGCTTGTAAATCTTCCATATCCCAATAAATATCATGTCTAGCTGCAGTAATAGTGTATTTCTTTTTGTCAATAGGCCCAATTTTAAACATATAACCAGAAACTCCTAAATCTCTTGCATCTTGCTTAGTAACTTTGCCCCCACCAGTATACATTACAATCTTAGCTCTACCATCACTTGCTTCTTTAATTTGATCAACATAAGTTCCTGTATCAGTTCCTGACCAAGCACTTTCACCAAATAAACCTGAACCAATTGCATTACCTTCAACTCCTGTTAATACAACTAAATCAAGATCTGGTCTATCACCATAGGTCCTACTAACAGCTTCTAAACCTTCTTGTTGTGTAGTAAAACCACTCACATTAGCAGTTTGTCCACCATCATCTAATATGTCAGAAAAAAGTTCACTCTGCATTTCGGCACCCTTATCAATAATAAATACATCTAATGTATCTTCAGTTGAGTTTGTTCCGTCAGTCATTTTATAGTCCCTTTGTGGTAGTGATTCATTTATAAACCTTTACATTCTTAACAAAGAAAAAAAGAAAGTCTTAAAGATATCCTTTACCTTTAAGATTAGTAGAAATTCTTTCCTGTACATCACCAACTGTTGCTGAGAATTCTTTACCAGTAATCATCTCAAACAGCTTAATATACCTAGATGATAACTCAATAACTAGTTCTTCAGGTGCTTCTGGAAGTTCTGCATCTTTATACGGATCACAATGTTCCTTAAACCATAATCTAAGAAACTCTTTATCAATATTTTCAGGTTCTTTGTTAAACATAAACCTATCTTCATAACTATCTTTCATCCAATATCTACTAGAATCTGGTGTATGGATCTCATCAATCAGATATATTTCACCTTGTTCATCATAACCAAACTCATATTTAGTATCAACTAAAATTAATCCATGTAATGCTGCAATTTCAGTACCTCTTTCAAACAATTTTAATGCTTTATCAGCAACAAAATCCCATTGTTCTTGTGTCATTAACCCTTTTGAAACAATTTCAGCTGCACTTATTTTTTCATCATGTTCATCAGATTTGGTTGTTGGTGTAATTATTGCTTTGTCAAACTTTTGATTCTTTTTTAGGCCTTCAGGTAATGTATTACCACAAAATTCTCTTTCTCCATTTGAATATGCTGTCCATGCAGAAGTTGAAGTAACCCCTGATATATATCCCCTTACAACAACTTCAACTGGAAAAACTTTAAGTTTTTTACAAACTACAACATTTGGATCCGGAATATCAATTAAATGATTTTTAATAATATCTTCAGTATTTCTAAACCAAAATGCAGAAGTTTCAGTCAAAACTTGTCCTTTGAATGGAATGTTTGCAAGATTTCTATCAAATGCAGATTGCCTATCAGTTGAAATTAAGAATAATTTATCTTCTCCTTTGTAAACATCTCTTACTTTACCTTTATACTTTTCACCTAAACCAGGAAAATCAGTACCCTTTAATGTAAATTGTATTTGTTCTTTAATTTGTTCTTTTGAAATCATTTGTTTCCCTCCAATACTTTCTTTCTCATTTCTTCTTTATAGTTTTTAAGATCTTCATCATATTTTCCATTTAAATTAAGTATTTGTACAGCTGATATAGCAGCATTTTCTCCTCGTCCAAGTCCAACCCATAAACCATGAGCTGAATGCTTAAAAAGATCAATAGCAGATAAAACATTATCTTTTTCTTTTTCAGGAAGTAATGGTACATATATTGTTAATTCATCTTTTTTTTCTAAAGGTTCATCAAAATAACTAAACACAATATTAACTGCTTGTGCATCTGGATTTAAATCAACCAAATAATCAACTTTAAACTTGTCTAATATTTTCTTAGCTTTATCTATAGCTTTCTTAGTTATTGGCTCTTTTTCATCACCAACTAACCTTACATTAGAATATTCTTTTAATATGTTAGCTGCTGCTTGAGATACAACCTCTGTTTTGTTAACACCTACTGTTAATACAGGAACACCTGGCGGCATTTGCATTATACTAAGCAAAGCATCTAAACCAGAATAATTAGCACCTACTGGAACACCAATCACCGGTAAGATTGTATGAGCAGCAACAACTCCTGGAAGGGCAGCAGCAAGACCAGCTCCAGCAATAACTAAAGAATACTTATCTTGCAATATTATTGGGATCTGTTCTGGTGTTCTATGAGCAGATGCAACCTTTAAATCATACTCAATATTATTTTGTTTTAATCCGTCAATTATTTTATTATAAACTTCTTTATCTGATTCCGAACCGAATATTATTAAGACTTTCATTATACCACCAAAAAAAAAGGAGAGTTGATAGTTTATATAGTTTACTGTACTTAAGTATTATAAGAGAAAGACAATAGGGATTTATAATAATAGTTTGTTTTTCTATACATAATAGCAGCCATTTAATCAGGCTTTATTCTTTGTCGGCTATCATATAACCTACACTTTTATAAATCAACAATATCTTTCATCATTATGAAACCAGAATTACTTTTACCCGCAGGAAATAAGAGTTGTTTAAGAGCAGCAGTTAATAATGGGGCAGATGCGGTTTACTTAGGATTACAAAGATTTAATGCTAGACGTTCAGCAGGTAATTTCTCAGATAAAGATTTATTTAGCATTATTGGATATGCTCATCAAAGAAATGTTAAAGTTTATGTTGCATTAAATATACTTGTTAAGAATTCTGAATTGGTTGATTATTTTGATGCAATCAATCTTGCTTACTCTGCAAAAGCTGATGCAGTTATAATCGCAGACCCAAATCTTATACCTGCTATTAAGAAAAATTTTCCAAAACTAAAGATTCATCTCTCAACACAAGCAACTATAACTAACACTTATTCAATTCCTAAAGGTGCAGACAGGGTTATTCTTCCAAGAGAACTTTCATTAGAAGAAATTAAAGCTTTTTCAAAAGTTTGCGAAACAGAAATCTTTGTTCATGGTGCATTATGTTTTAGTTATTCAGGCCAATGCCTTTTTTCAAGTATTGTTGGTGGAAGGTCTGGAAATAGGGGATTATGTGCACAACCATGCAGAAAGATTTACAATAACAAATATCTTATGAGTACAATGGACCTTTGCATGCTTGAAAAACTTCCTGAACTAATAGATGCAGGGGTTAAATCATTTAAAATTGAAGGACGTATGAGGTCTCCACAATATGTTGGAACAGTTTCAAAAATATATCGTAAATATATTAATCATCCTCAAGAAATTGAACAAGAAGACCTTGATATGTTAAAGATTGTATTTAACAGGGAATTTACTTCTGGTTTTGCATTTAATAAGAGCATTACAGACACAGCTCAACCAATGAATCGTGGACTTTATATTGGAAACATAAAGAATGGTAAATTAAAACTAAAAAAACCTATAAAAAAAGGTGATGGCATAGCTATTTGGACTAAACAACGTACAGGGTTTAAAGTTGACTTTTCTGGAGAACCAGGAGATATTATTAATTTAAACAAACCAGACAGTCCAGTCTACAAAACTTATTCAGTTGATTTAGAAGTTAATTTAGGTGATGAAATTAAATCTGTTGATCCATCTATAATTAAGACAAAAATTGTACTTCCAGAAATGAAATTTAAGAAAAATACCAGCGAAGCTAAACTTTTTGTTAAATGTTATAACCAAAAGTCAGCACAAGACGCAGACAGACACAAAGCAGACTTAATTTATTACGATATTTTAAAAGAAGATTGTGAAGAAGTTAAAAAACAAATAACACATTCAAAATTCTTTGTTTACACACCTAGAATCTTAAATGATAAAGAATTAATTAATATTGTAAAGAAAATTAATAAACTTAAACCAGATGGTGTTCTTGTAGGGAATCGTGGCTTAATTTCACAACTAAAAGACTATGAACTACATCTTGATTATTCTTTTAACACTTTTAATGATATTGATATTAAAGAAATTCCAATAATCTCACCAGAACTAAGTTTTGAAGAAATCTCTAATTTAAAAAACAAAAACATTATTTTGTTAACTCATGGCGACCTTATATTAATGAACACAAAAGAACCAATTAAAGCCCCAGAACTAATTGATGAGCAAGATAGGCACTTTCAAGTTAGAAACAATCATGGAATCAACGAGATTTTAAATTGTAAACCTTTAGGATTATTCAATCAAGCAATAAAATTTAAAGAACTTGGAATAAAATATTTCTTTATAGACACAAAAGAACCTCGTAAATTTATTCAGATTTATAGGGACATTCTTTCTGGTAAACCTTTTGACGATAAAAAGTTAAGAAAAGGCCATACTTCTGGATATAAAACAACTATTTGATTATTCATACTTTAGCATCAACTGCTAAAAAGCTTTAAAAATATAACTCTATTATCGTCTAGTATGGCTCCAACATTAACAATGGATTATGTAGATGCTTGGCTTCCAAAACCATTAGCAGAATACCTATCTCGTGATTCTGCCAATCCTTTATTTGTTAGAGATTACAGTAGAGAAGGAATGCCTGTAAATTTTGATTGCCAAGATGCTTTAATGGCTTTTCTTGATTATGCTGCAGGACCTACTGATTCAAGAGACCCTTCTGCTTATCAATTGATTGTTTTAAACGGGACAGGGGATGGTTTAAGTACCCTCTCTCAAGTTATTCCAGGAAAATACCATGAGCCAGTATTACATCTTGAAAAAGGGTCTGCATATGTTCTTGAAGGTGATTATTGTATGGAATTACCTACAGAAGAAACCACTGTACATGAATTTAAAATAGCTTTATTGGCCCACGAGATTGCCAAGAGGGATAGATTCTATGCTAGTCAACCTCCAGAAGATCAAGTAGATGGAGTAAATGCTCTGTCTTTATACTTAAATAATGTTGTCTTAATGCTACCTGGAATAAGTCCAGACTATAGGAGGAGGGACAGTTCTATGTGGGGAGATAAAGCAAACACTACATTCGCAGAAATAGGGTATGGTGACCAAGGCGGTTTTAGTAATGTATTCTTGAGTTTTACTCCTGGATGTCTCGAAAGATTGATTGATTCTACAGCTGATGATGTTGGATTTGATAGGGCAAAATTTGAACAACTAATGAATGAAAGACCTAGAGATTATCCTGAAATTGCAAAATTGGCTTTTCCTATTGTAAGAGAAATTCTTAAATTTGGATTTAATACACAAGACTTATTATCTTAATCTTCTTATTCATACTCAATAGTTCCAGGAGGTTTCTGAGTGATATCATATACAACCCTATTCACACCTTTAACTTCATTAATAATCCTGTTAGATACTCTTTCTAAGAACTCATCTGGTAATTTAGACCAGTCAGCAGTCATAGCATCAAGTGATGTTACAGCTCTTAATGAAATCACATACTCATAAGTTCTTGCATCTCCCATTACTCCAACAGATTTTACTGGGAATAATGCAGCAAACGCTTGCCATGTCTTATCATACAAACCACTTGATTTTAATTCAGAAATAAATATGTAATCAGCTTCTTGTAATATCTTAATCCTTTCATCAGTTATTTCACCTAAGATTCTTATTGCTAAACCTGGGCCTGGAAAAGGGTGTCTTCCTAATATGTCAGCAGGAATCTCAAGTTCTCTTCCTAAATCCCTAACTCCATCTTTATACAAGTCTTTTAATGGTTCAATAACTCTTAACTTCATCTTTTCAGGAAGTGTTAGATTATGATGACTTTTAATCTTGGATGCAGTTTTTGAAGGTTGAGCTGATTCAATCCTGTCTGGATAAATTGTACCTTGACCTAAAAACTTAATCTCTGGGTTATTCTTTTCAATTTCTTTAACTTGTTCTTCAAACACTTCAATAAAAGTATGTCCAATAATTTTTCTTTTTTTCTCTGGGTCAGTAACCCCTTTTAATTTAGTTAGAAATTGTTTAGATGCATCTACCATATAATGATTTTTAAACTTAAATCTTTTGAAAAAACCTTTAACTTCATCCCATTCGTGTTTTCTTATCAATCCATGATCAATAAATACACAATGTATATTATCACCAATAGCTTGGTGTATTAATGATGCAGCAACAGTACTATCAACACCACCAGAAAAACCCATTATTACTTGATCTGTTCCAATTTCATATTTAACTTCCTTAATTATTTGTTTAGCTAAGTCTTTAATATTATAATCTTTAGGACATTTACATATATCAATGAAATTTTCTAATATTTTTATTCCTTTTGTAGTGTGAGTAACTTCTGGGTGAAATTGTACTCCAAATAATTTTTCAGATTCAAAAGCAGCAATTTTACAACTATCAGTAGAAGCTAAAACTTCAAACCCTTTTGGCAGTTCAACAACTTGATCACCATGTGACATCCAAACCAATTCTTTTTTATCTAATCCTTTAAACAATTTACCTTGTTTGTTAACATCAATCTCCGCCTTACCATACTCTTTAACTTCTTTAGCAGTAACTTTTCCAAATTGTTTACCTATCAACTGATGACCATAACATATGCCTAATATTGGTATACCCAGTTCAAATATTTTCATGTCTGGTTGTGGAGCTCCTTTTTCATAAACAGAGTTAGGACCACCACTTAATATAATTCCACATGGATTTAATTCCTTAATTTTGTCAACAGAAACATCGAACGGTAAGATTTCAGAAAGAACACCTAAAGAACGCACTCGTCTTGCTATCAAATGACAAGTTTGTCCACCGAAATTAATCACTAGCAGCATATAATCATAAATGCTTAAGACTTTTTAAAACTTTTTATTCCAGAATACTTATCTTTTGATAATTTTCGTTATGCAACAGCTTCTTAACTTTATCCATATCAGCTTTTCCATAAATCTTCCAAAGAACACCTTTTTCCATTGATTTAATTTCAGATAAGCCAAGTCTTTCACGTAAAGTGTTCAATAAACCAGAACCGCCTTTAATATCTTGAACAAGAACATTTGTTGCTTCACCTTTTTCAACATGGTCAAATGCATCGTGTTTGTTAGCATTAACCAAAACATCAACTTTTTTTATCTTATCAAAGAATTTTTCAGAAAAATCACCTTCAAAACTATAATATTCATACCTTTCTAATTTCTCAACACCAGCTTCCATTCTTTCTAAAGTATGAAAAGCAGTTATTGCTGTTGTGTCTGGTATTACCAACTTTACATATAGTTCTACTTTTTTCATGTTTAAAAACTCTCTTGGTTTTTTGACATCCCCGAAATCTGTGATTTTATTTTAACCATTGCCTGTAAAATCTTAGCAGCAGGTGCTAATGATTCACTTTCATTAAAATCTCCTTTAAATCCAGGAACTTGTCTATTAAATGATCCTCTTTCTGGATGCGGCATCATTGCCAAAACATTACCTTCTTTATTACATATGCCTGCAATATTTAATTCAGATGAATTAGGATTAACATCAAACCTATTCTTTACTTCTCCTTTAGAATCACAATAAACAAAAGCTATTTGATCATTTTTTTGTAATTCTTCTAACAATGATTTGTTAGCTGTTGTAAATCTACCTTCACCATGTGCTATTGGTATTGGAATAACTTCATCTTTTGAAAGTTCAGAATTAAACTTGCAAACTTTAGAACTATTCTTTATATTTACCCATGTACAATAAAATCCTGATGGGTAATCCCTAATATTTGGTGCTAAAGCCATTTGTACTTTATCCTTTAATCC
>Ga0257124_1000785_pt1 | contig 29988 bp, 39 predicted proteins | sample SI106_150metaG_FD_190154 | JGI IMG/M metagenome (GOLD analysis project Ga0257124, IMG submission 190154) | Marine microbial communities from Saanich Inlet, British Columbia, Canada - SI106_150 | ecosystem: Environmental > Aquatic > Marine > Inlet | place: Canada: British Columbia | collected...
AGAGAGAGGGTCGCATATAATGAAATAGAGGAAAGGATAAAGGGTGAGAGTTACGGAATTGCACCCCATTATCTATGTTTTGATTGTGGAGGTATATTTCTTAGTCTCCGATCAATAGGATACTGTACTGATATATATAATTTGGACGATGATTTAGAAGATTATAAAGAGATTTCAGGATTTAAACAGGCAGTTGTTGGAAAACGCCGCCAATAAAACAATACACCGGACGAGCCGGTGATCATTACATTATTTTTACAGGAGATAAATATGAAAACCATGAAGGCTAAATATGACCAAGATAATGCTTACCGCTGCATGGTAGACGCAATGAAAGCGCAGATATATGCTAATCAATTTACCCCATCCGAAATGCGTGAAATGGCAGTACTCGCTTGCATTATGTACGAAATGGAAGCCCCTTCCCCACCTTCATTCGTGATCAGTCGAGATACTGAAGCAGCTTTTAAAATCTTAGAAGACGTGAGGCTGAAAAATAATAACCATTGCAACAGGCAGCAAAGCTGCTGATGAATTTAATATTATCTAAGAAAGGAAATGACAAATGGAAATTGATTGCCCAAATTGCAACAAAACTCTTCCGGTAGAGGGAGAAGATTTACCTTCTGATTGCTGCGATTCAGAAGAATTTACTTGTCAGTATTGCGGACACGAGTTTCTTATTGGTTGGACAGCAGATGTGGAAATTCGATAATAAAGTAATGCACATGGTCTTCGCTGCGCTACGCCAGTGATCATCATATTAGGAGGACTTATGAAAGATTCATGGTTTGTTGAAGTAAAAACCTCTACTGGAAAGGCTCTTGCTATTGGTTCTGACTATGTGAGTGGTAGTGCCGATCTTACAGAAGCCGACGAAGCACTTATTCGTGAGGCTGGCAAGAGCCTGCTCGCCTTCGTCTAAAAAACGGCGCTCAAACTTCCTGCGGTTCATCCCCGTAATAAAAAAACTTCCGCCCGGCAATCATGACCCCAATACAATATGCATCTGCCCATCGGAAAAATATCTGCCGAACCAACCACCCCGGGAAAAAACGATCATTAATATATAAATGATCTCTCAAAACCTCAATTTTTACAGTCTTGATCCGGTCACGCATCCTGGATCTTAATTTCCAATCAGCTTTTAACCTGTCAGTTTCTTTACAGCCCAGGAAATAATCATAATCATGTTTATTACAATCGGGTGCAAATAATATTGCATGAGGCGGTTTGATTTTTCCGCCTTTGCCACCGCATCCATTGCAGATATCGGCTCTTTGATCTGGTGTTAGTTCTTCAAAGGATTTCATTATCCCGCCCTCCTTATTGTATTTTGATGAACCTGAATATGAAAATGCAAAACGCCGCCCCTGACTTTGTGAAGCACTGCAACTTTCATTCTGGTTCTATCCGGATCATACACCCACCGATTGTTAATCCATTTTTCAATGTCCTGGGCCTGGCCATCGTTATAAACCCACTCAGAAATATCAATGGCCCTAACTGGATTGGTCCCATGGAGATCATTAGGATGTTTCTTTTCTCTCCAGGACTCGCTCATCCGGATACCAAAGTTATCAATGATCTCACATATTATTGTTATTAATAAAGGAGCATAGTTCCTTTCCATTAACCCCCTGAGAACATTAGTATCCTTTATGACTATCTCATTCTTTTTCATGTCTTGTGATTTTCAAGAAGCTGATAAGTATTATTGCTGCAATGCAACCTTGTTCTATCACAAGAGATCCGTACCCAAAAAAATAGGATACTGCTTCAATATTAAAGGCAATAACGCCAATAGCACATAAAAAAATTATCATAAACGGGTTCATCGTATCCCTCCTTTTCAAGGTTCGCATAGGCCCTGAATGGTTTTTATGTTTTCCTGGATATGCATAGCGTTTGAATTAATAAGTGATTTGGCTTGACTTATATCAACCCTGTTGTAACTCACTGCCCCTGCCATACTCAAAACAGCTAAAACTAAAAGACCAAACAACCATCGAAAAGTGCTTGCCCCCATTTTTGTTCCAATCATAGAGAGCCTGGATTCACATCTTAAATCAACCTTGTCTGACCATTCTCCAATTTTGTCATAAATTCTTGTCTCAAAATCTTCTCTTTTCTTTTCCCTGTCATCCAGTTTCTTGCAAATTAACTTAATGTCTTTTGAGTGGCCAATTAATAAATCCCTGTCTGACCTGTTTTTGACATGATCCGAATACCTTTTTGTAAATACAACTTCTTCTTCATGTTCTGGTTCAGTCATGGTATTTCCTTTGAGTTACATCACTATATTAATTATATCCATTCGATCCACGTCACCAATTATATTAGTATTCCTAAAAATTTAATCCCATCGCAATTTGAAATAGGCGGTATGTCGCCGTATCTCCAAATGAATGTCTTTACTTGTGGTTCGTACATCCAAAGCTGATTATTTGTATCAAGTATATGATGGATAACGTGCGGTATTCCCTCTACACCATTGTTCATTAATGCTACGTCAGACCTGCCAAAGAGAAGATTGCCATAGCCCCATCTTGATAACCATCCCAGCGTGCCTTTCACAAAATCATCGCAATCCCGTTCATCTGCGACATAAGCCTTGTTATTCATTGGGTTAGCTTTGGCAACTGGCAGTATCATATCAGGGTCAATCAGCCTGTAAACTGAATCGTCCTGGTCAAGACTCAACGGGTGTATTCCTGTTATACTTCTTATCTGGTATCTTGCTTCGTTCCAGCTTATTTCTCTCATTTCACCAAGATCAGGTACAGGAGGATTTAAAATATCTGCGTAGCCTTGAGCCTTGAACATTGAATAATCCCCACCAAGCCACGCAACTAATTCATCCCCTGTTATCAACCCCATTGGATTAAGGATTTCAGAGATTAAAATATCAGGATGGATTGAAGTCTTCGGGCATTTCTCTTTAACAGCGATAGAAACCATCTGAAGCTGTACGCTGTCTGGTTGACCGAAACAAGCTATACAATCGGCGTATAGACGTTCGTATTGAGTGAAGTGGTAATACCCGCCTTCTATTAGATAGTCTTTAATGGTTTTCACTGCTGCCCACCTGTGCCTGAGCTGTAGTATTGGATTAGTGCTTGTTTAATGTCCATTGTTACTCCCTTCCTAACATCTTTTGAACGTATTGATATGCAGGGCTATTTGAATCACATCCTGACCAATCAACACACTGCTCCGCTGCTAATCTTGCACAGACGGCATTGTCGAAACTTTTGTAATATCCAAGGAATATTGTCTTTTGGTTTATTTTAATTTTCGGCATCCACTTTTTCTTGCACTTATCCCAGCACACACCCTTCACACCAGACGTATTGTTTTTAAACATACCGCAATTGCGATTATTACATTGTCTTGTTTTGTGCCTTAAGTTATCCCAACTATCGTCATATTTTATTCTGTTTTCATGGTCTACCATATTTTCAGGGAAATACCCTTCCATGTATAACCATGCAAGCCTTGATAATTTATAAGACCTCCCATCTATCTTTGTAAAATTATAACCATCGGTTTTCTCACGATGTCCAGCTTTATCCCCGATTTTTATATGCCATGCTTTCTTGATTTTCCAGAAAAAGTCTCCTGTTTTTGGATCATACCTCAATAGTTCTTTTAATCTTTTTTGTGTTACGGTAGATTTCATAATAAACTCCTTTATTATGCTCATTGGAATGAGGGCAGAAAAGAGGTGAGTGATCTCTCTTATCGGACTGCATATCCTATCTGCCCTATTTATTACATTATATGTTAAATCGTAATTCATGTCAATTATTGTCCGTAGACGTTATCAATATAAAAATCTCTTGCTGAGCCTGCGTTAAGCACTTTGAATTGCAACTGGTCGATTGCGTTTTTATCTGCGTCACTGACCCCTGAGATATCCCACGAGTCTGTCTGGTATGTGTCTGCACTGGAGATGTTTATTGTGTGGGTTTCCTGAATATTTGACTGTAATTCAATATGCCGAACTCCCATATATGCGTAGCCATAGTCATCTGCGAACTTAAAAGCGTAATATCTATATGCAATTAAATTATTAGTAATTGTTATGTACTTAGGATCAGCAACATCAGATCCAGTGTGTTCGTCAAATGTCGATTGCGATAAACCTGTGATCTGTGTCCATCCGGTATCCGTAGCATAAGTCATTTCTGCAAATGAAGCAGAAGAATCTGAACCCCACAAGGTAAAATTCTGAACACCTACAGTTGTCAAGCCACCGCTATTGTGGGCGTTTTCATAATAAACTCTGTTAATTATTTTACTTGACCCTAAGTCAATATGAAATCGTTGATTAGTAGATACACTATTAGAAATCCATTGTCTTGTAGACTGTGCTCCTGTTAGAGATAGTGCAGGATCTGTACTAAACCAAGGGCTGTAATCTGCTGAATCTAAGGAAGTAACTTTAACATAAGTTGTACTGTGTGCAGGAGGATACTCAGGAGTGTTAGACTCTCCTATTCCGAACTCCAAATTACTACCAGTACCAGTTGACCTTGCATCGAGCTTGATTGTGTTTTTGCCTGTTAGGTCAAGAATATCCCCGCCTGTTAAGGTCTTGGTAACAGTCTCATTCAAGGCATCTGTTGTGGCTGAGAGTTTCAGGGCGTATGTGCCTTGGGTTATTATTGTGTCTTCGCTGAATGAGTTAAGGTCGTAATTTCCTTGATCCGCTGATATAAATAAATCACCCAAATTAGGGCTACCAGTATATAATAAGTTTGCATCAGATAAAGCAAAATTTGATGTCCATAAAGCAGTATCTTTGTCATATCGAATGTTATCAAGATATGCGTTCATGTATAGAGTATCGTCCCCATGCTGCCCTATATATAAATTCCCACCGACACCTGGATTTGCATTTCCTGGACTAGTATTTCCAACTAATGATAAAGCTGTACCATTAACATAGAATGCAATACTACCAGAGTTTCTTACTACAGCAACGTGATACCATGTAGACAACGAAGGGGACCACAGTGCTTGAACATTTGTATTTGAAGATGAGTAAAAAGTAAATCTATCACTCATGAAACCAAAGTACCATCTACTTATGTCTGAATTATATTGAGCTGCAAATATTTGGTTAGTATTATTAGAACTAAAATATACAAAACAATCAATGGTAAAACTGGTTCCGTAATCCCAATCAGTACTATCAGGAACAGTTAAACAATCACCAGTACCATCAAAAAGAATACTTGAATTTGAACTATTATAACTTGAATATTGAGCAGAACTTATAATAGCATCACCAACAGAAGTTATTGTATGTGAATCCGTATCATCAACGACCAATTCCCCTGCACTCGTAACATAAGCACTCTGAGCAGCACCGTCCGTGGCGTACTCCATGTAGTCTATTTCAAGGGCAGCAACCAGAACCCCAGAAGCAATTATAGCAATACCCCAGGCAAGTGCCTTTTTAGGAGTTAATGAAAGTATTGAGCTTAATAAAATTCCAAATAGTTTTTTCATAATTTATTCCTTTATGGAGTTTCTTCGGTCCATCCGTTTGCATCATGTCCAACAACAAACCATTTTCCAGTTTCAAGACAAACCATTGATAAAAAATCACCATCTGCTCCAGAGCTTATTAATGCCTCACCAGCAGCAGCAGTTGTTCCATCATATTTTATGACATCAGTACCGTTTGGATCGAGTGTTATTGCCCCACCAGCATTATCTAAAATTAAAAGACTCATTCCAACTACAGCAGCATTTAAATCCATCTCAATCGCATCGGCATCATTATTTACAGCCATTCCACCATAGTGGGCCTGGGTAGGAATTGCATAAGTGGCTGTAGTATCAAGATTTGCATCAAGCTTTCCATTCAATTCTCCAGTGGTATACCAATTCCCTGTTAAGGTTATAAAGTTCCCATCAGCATCAACACTATCCATGGTTACTGCGTCTGTGGCAATCTTGGCTGTTGTCACTGCATCATCTTCAAGCTCATTTGAACCAACCTTGCCAAAAGTTCCAGCAAAACTAATTTCAACACAAAATAAAACTATAAAAAATACAATTAAAAATCTTTTCATTGCTATTCTCCTTTATTCATCCATTAACCATGTACCGCCAAGATTAAATCCCATTACAACCAAACCATCTGGCATTGCTTTTATATGAACCCAGTCACCCACTGTTGTACTTCTTATATATCCGTTATCTGCCGATTCATCTGAGCCATTTCGGATAGTAGAACCAGCGGGCACTTTAATCTGCAAGTATTGCGCATCTGTTACATAAAAAGTACATTCTTGAGCATTTACTAAAGCTGCCCAAGTCATTATAACTTCAGCCCCTGCCCCATTATTATCTATCGTAGTAAGTCCAGAAAGTTCACTGGTTGTCAAAGTATCTGAAGATGTTTTTGTAATAACTCTTGGGGTGATAATAGAAGGTAACCACCAAGATCCATCATCAGAATTTGGGGTATTCCCAGTATTACTTCCAGCCTGAGAGGTATACATCTTATAATTATCAGCAGAATCAAGAACAAAATCTCCAGCCGCATAAGTAGTTCCACCAGCATATACAGATACATTGGAAGCCGCAATTGCCCCGGCTTCTGCGGCTTCTGCGGCAATCTGAGCTGCTTCTGCGGCAGTCTGAGCAGTTTCAGCATCAGTAGAATATCCATCAACCGCTGTGGATAAAGCATTCATTTGAGCAGTTAAAACAATTAGTTCTCCTGTGGTAGCTGCTCCCCATAATGAAAGAACAGTTAAAAACGCATCAGCCCTTGTATCAAAATTATCCGGATCAGTCCTTTGTGGGGCAGTCCCAGGATCACTGATTGTTTGTGCAATTTGATAAGCCGCCATTATTCCCCCTTATGTCAGTCCTTGTACTTCAAGTTCACATTCCGATGTTTTATTGCTCTGAATCATCACTTCAAAATCACTGAAAAAGCCGAAAGCAACAGGCAGCGACATTGAGGTTGAATCATTATTCCCGTCATAGACACACGGCGTTGCCCTTAATTGAGTTAGGATTTGGAACACCTGGTCAAGCCCATCAGTTAAAACATTCAGCGTGTATCTTAATTCTTTGGCCCATGCCCTTTCGACAAGTTGATATTCACCAAATGAATTGGCATCTTTTGTGCTGAAATCTGTAATTCCGCCTTTTAACCCATACCTTGTTTGGCCCAGGTAAAGAGAATGACCGACGACCAAATGCCCCACCCTGATCATTGAAGTTGCAGAGCCCGTAAAAATCACCCGGCAACTGGTATTGTAAGAATATGTGTAAGAAAAGGCCTTAGAGGATGAAAACCGGATCGGGCTGAAAAAATAGTCTGTCCAGGACAAAACCTCTTCTTGATACAATGATGTTGATTCATGATCATAGACAAGTGCCATTGTCCATGCTGCATAAGGAGCGGAACCGGCCGGATCATCATACACCGCTGAAGTGATTGTAATTGCTCCGGTGCCTTGATCCCATGTTTTTATTGTCCCGGCAAAAAATGCCCTTTGATCTGCTGTGACATAAACTTCAACTTTTTGGCCGACCGCCCATGTGTTGTTTGTTGACACAACCATTGAAATATCACCGGCGGCAGGCGTTTCATTTGTCACACTGGTTTCAGTCGTACTATCATCCGAAACGATATATTCAATATTGGTTGCTTCTGCCAGAAAGAAAGCAAGGCTGTTCGTTTTATTGGCTTTGACTTTTGTGCTGATCTTGACCGTGTTTTCAGCCTGGCTTGCCATGAAATCATCAAACATTTTCCAGCGGTTTGAAGCGGAGACTTTGGCCCAATTTGTGCCATCGTCATCAGGGGGATAATTATTTGCATTTGCGGCTTCTTGACTTTCGTATACATCCCTTGAGTAATACGCACCGATTTTTTTAATGGATAAATTTGTGATGGACCCGTCAAAAGTGGCATTTCCCTGAACGCCGCTTTTCGTGTCTGTGCTGCCTGCTGTGACTACTTCCAGATAAGTTCCATCCGCTGACCTTGCAGTACCTAAACCGCCTTGAACGTATGCCTTGACCTCACCTGCAACATAATTTTTAACCTCGTAAACAACCAAATATAAATCATCGGTATCAATCACATTTGAGTTTTGATAAATTTTTGTATTTCCAGCTTGAGCCCCGTCACAATCATACTCTGAATTGGTACCGTCATAACTCCATTCAGGGCCATCAACTTCAAATTGATCAAACGTGCAATCACCATATGATAGGAGTTCTGGAAAATCAGAATAGAGGATATAAACCCGCACCCCGGCCCCGTATGTTGTAGCCGCCAACCAATCACTAAAAGAGGCCTCTGAAACATTGCTTGCCAATAAATTAGTTATTAAAGGGACAGTGACTTGCATCAGGCAATCTCCGTTGTTCTTATTGTTGTAAGACCCTGGGTTACTTTCTGTAATGTTTTTTCTATCTTTTTGACCTTCATGGCATTGTTGGTGCCGATCTGTTTTATTTCACTTCGGAGTGCTTTGATTTCGGAAAGCAGATCTTTTGAATAGTCGTTTTTAATAACCAAAGGAATATCACCGCCGCCCATTGGAATAATCGCCTCTGTGCCGTGCAAAAGGGCTGAATATCCAGATTTTGGTCCAGTAGCAATCCCACCTTCTGCGTACCCGTAAGCTGAAGTTAGTTTATTTATATCTTGTCCTAATTGGGCAATATCTAAATCAGGATATGCTGCTCCTTTTTCACCTAAAGACATTCCTTGAAAGTCTTTTATAAAGGCAGAGACTTCTGTTTTTGTATAACCACCTGCCCCATACTTTTGGAGAATGGTTTGTTCATTGTCTGGAGATATAGCCAAGCTGCTGGTATCGAGTTGCCAAGGCATCCATTGAGAAGGATCTGAAACACTGGCTGGACCTGTTTTTCCTGTTATTGGATTGGTAACTGTTCCACCTGGATATGTGGGTTGAATTCCCAAAGCTACAGCAATATCAGTTAAAGCCTGGATCAGCCCAGCAGAAGCATTTAAAGATATACTCCCAAAAGCAGATCCAAGGGCTGATGGAAGGGAAATCAAAGTAGAATTCAAATTATTAAAAACAGCCCCGTTATTAAAAGCAATATTAAAAGCATCATAATAATCTATGAAAGTTTGTTCATTCAGTAATGCTCCAATGGCTTCATCAATTTTCCCAGTATCAAGGGCAATGGTTTTAAGCTCAGTTAATTGGGCTTGTGGATCAACAACTTCAAGGGCTGTTACTGTTTGGCTTGTACTGCTTTCAACATCCTTTAAAGTCCCAAGAACTTTTGACCAAATTTTATTGTATTCATATGATGTTTTTGCCGTTTCAAGGGCTTTTTTCATGGCCTTGCCTGAAAGGTATGACAGTTTGGCCGCCCCTGCTGCTGCTGTCACAGGATCAAGTGACATTGCATCCCCGGCAGCCTTATTGAATTTTTTAAGAATTTCAGACAGAGAAGATTGCCCACCAACGCCAAACTCGATTTCAAGAGATTCAATTGTATCTGACATTGATTCCTGAATGCCTTCAAATGCGCTTGAAGTTTCCTGAACAATATCTGCAAGGGTTTTTAAATCGTTCGCTGCTTCAGTGACTGAAATATTATGCAATGCAGCAAGATTGACAAATTCAATAGCAGATTTACCCATGATGGATTTTACAAATGATGCCTGTTCTTTTGATGTTCCTAATTGAACACCGTATTTTTGCCCGAGAGTCATGGCCGAATATTCATTGCTCAGTCCAGCGATTTCGGCCTTTGTGCTCCCGATCGTTTGAAGATGGGATTTATAGAGGTTGAGGCCTTCAACCATTTGCAATGTGCCTACAACAGACTTAAATCCTTTCTTAACTGCATCTAATTGGTTTATGTAATTTTGATCACCGGCCAGAACCGCGGCATCATATAAGTCAGTGAAAAACTTATTTATCTTTTCACCCTGTGAGGCTATTTTTTGGATTTTGAGTTGATCAGCATTGAAAACGAAATTCTTTACAGAATCCGCCATTGATTGAAAAATTGCCGCTGTGGGTTTTGAAAGCTCTTTGACTTTTTCGTTAAAAATTTGGTTCTGTACTGTTTGTGATTTGTTTAATTCTTCATTTGTGGCGTTTGCTTTTTTGAGTGATTCGTTTAAAAGATCAAACCCCTCTATCATCGTTTTAACTGTGGCCGCTACAGGGTCAAGATTCATGTTTTCAATTACTGCATCTAATTCAGCCAATGTGTTTGTGACAAAAGCAATCTGCTGATAAGCTTCAACTGAGCTCAACCCAAAATCATTTATTCTATCGTTGAACTTTTGCATGAAATCGGTTGTTTTTTTAACGATGTCCGTAAAAGAAATGAAACTATCCCAGGTTGAACCACCTTCCGGCATGATCGCCTGAAAAAATTCAGTGTTGAAAATATCGGCCATGGCAGAAACTTGGTGTTTGATATTGTCATAGACGGGCTCGGTATATAAATACGGATCGGCCCCTGTTCCTTTTCCCTGAGAACTGAACCCGGCGTTATCATAAAACTCTCTTGATCCAGGTTTGGGAGCATTTTTATCAAGAACAGATCCGGCGGTAACATATTGACTTCCGACTATGGTCTTGATTGATTTTTCCATTGCACCTGAACCGGGCAACGCTGATAATAAAAGACTTCCTAAAAGTTCAGAGAAAACCGCATTAGAAAGACCGGAAAAGGCCTGCTCAAAGCTCTGCTCATCTGTGACCCGGAAGGAAACGCCAAGGTGTTCATATGATTTCAGGATGTCATTAATATTGGTTGAAATCGCTTTATCTACATTTGAAAAAACCGTGTCGAAATAGCTGAATAATGTTTCCCTGATTTGTGGTTCATTGTCAAAATCAGCCGCAAAAACCCGGTAATCATAAAGACCGGATTTGAAATCATCATACATGTTTTCCATGGCGATTGTGTAAGGATCAGTTCCTGGGCCATTGCTGCCGGTCCCGAATTTCCAATCTTCTTTTGACATGCCGCTTATGCCGAATTGCGGCTTGTCTGAAAACATTCTCCCTAAAACTTTTGTGGCAACCGTGGCAGCTGCTGCGATAACTCCGAGAGATCCGGCACCTGATATCATGCTTGCCCAGGAATTGTTGCCAATAGCTGCAGACCCGAAGGCACCGTCACCGGCCATTAATCCAGGAGCTGCTTTACCAGAAAACAAACGCCCCAAGCTGCTTAAACCAAAACCGCCCCCGCCTGAACCACCACCGCCAAAAATAGTGGAGCCTATTTTTCCTAAAATACCGGACCCGCCACCAGTTGAACCACTTCCCCCGAAAGCAATATTCATTACAAGATCAGTGCTGGCTTTGGCTGCCATTTCTGCAATCATCTTAGTGAATGAATCAAGGATTGTATCAAAGACATTTTCTTGACCTGTTAAGATATTCTCGTACATAGTCGCAAAAACATCATGGACATTATCGGCCATGTGTTCGTAGGCTTTCACCTGATCCTCAAGGGCTTTTTCAAGAAGTTTTTCCCGGTCTTTTATGGCTTGCCGTTCTGCGTCATATTCAAATTGGGTCTTAGCTTCAATCCCGTCTTCAAATGATTTTAATTTGTTGGCTTGATGTTTTTCCTCAAGCATCCACAAATCTTTTTTAACTTTTTTTGCTGCGGCAATTGTTAAGGCATATTTCTTTTGATTGGCATCTTGCAGAGCTTTTAAATTTACAGGTGTTGAAGCGCCCCCGCCCCCGACATTATTCAACAACTTTTCATATTCTTTGATTTGATTTATTGCCAACTGCATCTTATCAAAATGCTCTCTGGTATATTCTGGAAAAGGAAAGGTTAAAGTCCCGTCACCACCACCAAATACAGCAACAATGCTTTTATATAATTTTATTAAGGCGTTTCCAGATGCTTTATGCTTTTCAACAATATCACTTACACCAAGGCCTATTTTACTAAGGGTTGCATCAAGCAGAACAAGGGCCCCGATTATTTTCCCTGCAGGCCCACCAAACATGATCGCACCCACAATGCCGTACCCGGCAGCGCCAACCATCCCATCAGGTAAAACATTATAAATATCAACCAGGCCTTGTATTGATTTTGTTATTTCATCAACGGTTTCTTTTGTTTTTTGCTTTATGAGCCCGTCATTTGCTTTTATCCAATCATTCATTTTTGCAACAACATCGGTTGCCACTGGTAAAAGCTCATTTCCGAGCATGGCCTTTAGATCTTCGGAATTGGCAGTTAATTGTTTTATCTGGTTAGCATAGCTGCCCATAGTTCTCTGCTGATCACCAATAGCGGCGGCAGACCCCTTGAGCATTAAGGCAAAGGCAATTTGTGCTTTGGTATTGGCATCCACCATTCCTTTGCCGTCCCAAAGTCCCCGGCTTAAAGCCTCTTGCTTTATGACAGTTTCATTTAAAACAACTCCATATTTTTTCATTGTTTCAAAATTACCAACCAAGGCGCTTTGAATATCTGCCATGGCCGCCGCTGTTGGAACATTATTAAATGATGCTAAATCGGCGGAAAGTTTGACAACTGCATTTGACATTAAAATAGCTTTATTGCTGACCATGCCCATCGGCACGAGCAAGTCCTGAATACTGGAAAGGTATTGCTTTGCCTCTCTTGTAGACATTGCGTAAGAGTTGACAAGCTCTTTTGCCATGGTTTCAGCTTGTTTGCTGTGATTTTTAAAAACGACATCAAACTTTCCTACGGTTTCCTCAAGGTCACTGGCAGCATCTATGGCTTTTTTCATGGCAATGGCGGCAACTCCGGCAAAGGCAGTGGCAGCAATGCCCGCCGCTTTGAAATTAATACTGTCAAACTTGTGCTGCATATAGACAATATTTTTTTCAGTCAAAGTTTTAGCGTTCGCAAGATCCCGCTTATACTTGTCAGTTTTCGCCCTGACATTTATAAAAACGCTTCCCAGTTTAGCCATTTTTTCTCCGTTCCTGTTTGACTTTCATTGCTTCACTTCTTGCGTGTTGACACAAATCAAGGCAATAAAGCCGGTCCTCTTTTCTGACCCCGACCATTTTCATAATCCGGAAGGGGTCAATTCCCTCAGATCCAGTCCGCCAGTAAACCTCATAAACGAGCCTGTTTTCTTCGAACAATTCAGGCAGGCATTTTTCACAGGGCGGTTGTTCAGACCCCTTGAAAATCTTTTCGTATTTCCTTCTGCATGAAACACAGTCTATTTCTCCGGCCCGGATGCAGAAGGCTTCAAGTTTTTTCTTTGATCTTCCTTTTCCTGCTTGATATCCGCCGCCATTGTTTCCCGGCATTCATTGACAAACTCGTTAAATCCGTCAATTTCCCTGGAAGCCCGGACAATATTTTCAGGAGTGCACTTCATTTTTTGGTCTTTCCGGTCGTAAAATTCACCCCATCCGGTGATACAGGTTTGCATGGTCAGTTCACGATCAAGGCGTTTGTTTGTCTCCTGGGAAAATTTAGGTTCCATCTTCCCTTTTTTGCCTTTCTCGTAATCAATCTTTTGGACAAAGACCTGATCAAAAATATCCTGAGATTCGCCAGGTAAAAGATGTTTGATTTTTATCCATGCTTTGTCCGGGTCTTCTGGTACAAAAAACTTGCGCTCTCTTGTCTTTGAAATTCTCATTTTTTCCTTGCTCCTTTTTTAATTAAAATTATGCTCCTGGTTAGAGAGGGCGGAGGGGAGGAGCGGCCCCGTCATGGCGAACCATGCCGCCCAAGGCGTTAAATAAGGCGCATCGCACCTTCAACTTTGCCATCAAAGGTAATTGAAGTGAGAGAACCCTTGTCTGCTGATATAGATGGTTCTGTCAAAATCTTGATATGACTGACCATTGTCTCTGCAGGAAGACCACCACCGGCAGCGGTTGTGCTGTTCGGCGTGTAGTAGGATGTATCATCAACATAAAATCTAAGGTCCGTCAGATCTGACTTGAGCCAATACGCATCCCTGATTTTATCCTGTCCGGTTGTATCGTCTTTTTTGTAAGACCCTGAAAAGGAGACTGTTCCGCCAGTCCTGATACCTCGGAGGATTCTATTGTCATCATCCCCGAAGTCAGTATCATCATGTTCGACATAACTTCCCCCGGAAAAACCCCAACTGCCTAAACCGACAATTTCATTTGACCCGATTGTCACTTTCACCTCATGTCCTGGTTTACTTTCAAGTGCCATTTTTCTCACCTCTCGTTAAAATTAAAAAAGCCCCTTTAAATGAATCTTTTTTGATTCATCCGAAGGGGCTTAATGCGTGTCCGGCCTAACTCTATACGGGCAATTAAGGTGGTATAGAGTTGTTTTTTATATGGTGATTATCTATTCGATATCCTCACCCTTTTTTATTTTTTCCAGCAAAAAAACGAGCGACCTAAACGCCCGAATCAGTGCTGTGATTATTTGTTTTTCGGTTTTTGTCATCGCATTATTTTTTGGAACAGCTTGTATGTTCCCCAATCTGCGGCCATGAGGGTCAAGTGTTTTATATCAATACTGCAATCAACAATGATCGGAATATCCCTTTTTTTCAGTTCATCACAAAAGTTGATATCCTCACCGATGGCCTGACCATTATCACCAACGGCGAACCGAAACCATTTTAGAGGGATCATGTCATTGAAAATTTGCATGTCATACATAATGCACCCGGTGCCGGTGTATGTGACTGATACATCATTTTTAAAAGTTCCATCCTCATTTTTTATATCTTCATCTTTTACCTGATACAATTTTCCTGGCTTTCCCCGGAGGAGAAGAGGATCAAAGGGAGGATACCGCCTGTGGACCCTGACCCCGACAACCGGCTTTTCATGAGCCAGCAATTTATCAATCATTGAATCAGCATTATATATCTGGTCGGTATCCATCATTAAAATATGGGTGCATCCCAGGAGCAAAGCCTGTTGAACCAAATTGTTTCTTGCCGCATCGATCTGGCAAGGGAAATCAGGCATTAAAACATCAAAGGAAATAGGTTTACCATTTTGAATGAGGCTTGACATATATTCAGTGACAACTTTGATAAAAGAGAAGAAAAATTGCGTATAAACCCATTGATCAGTCAAAGGCACCGCAATGGCAAGTTTGATTCCATATTTTTCCTGCATCCTGGCTCGTTTGCGCTGACAATAAACTTTAAAATCTTTTTTCTCTTTATCACCGTCATACGCTTTTTGGTATCCTTCGTCATAGCTGGCTGTTTTATTGACTGGATGATTATGCTTTATCCTTGATTTTTCGGCCCAGGTCCACCGGCCTAATTCTTCGGCAATGTCTTTTAATTCATTGTCACACCAGCAATGATGATAATCAGTGGAGAAAAAGGCACCCCCTGGAATATGATCAAGCATTTTTTTATCGGCCAACCAGTGGGCAATCGGATTGCCTTGATTGTCCGGCACTCTGACATCTTGAGTGTTTAATCCGACCACACCCCACCCGTCCGGCAACTTTTCCATTTCTTCCAGGGCATTTTTCAGAAAATCTTTTTCCGGCAAGGTATCATCACCCAGGAACATTACTAAATCATGCTCTGCAATTTTGGTGAGGGCTTCGACCATGGCCGGGCAACCTATGCTGTTAGTGTCTTTTTTGGCTATAATCTCATATTCATATGATGGCACCCCGGCATTTTTTATGATTGCCTCTTTGCACTTTTCGGCGCTCTCTGGCCTGATCACTGGTATTATTATTGATACGTTTCTCATGCTCCTTGCTCCTTTTTTAAATATTCCTTTGCAATAATTTTAATATTATTATTTTTCAAAATGTAATCCCGCATATTTCTATCCGGATTATATTTTTTTAATTCTGCTTTTAAAGTTTCTGAATCCCACTCAAGATTAAAGCGCCGCCCTGAACAATTATTTTTTCTGAGTTCAAAGATATTTTCATGTGTCACCATGCCGTCAAAAGTTTTATTTATAACCAGAACATTTTTTCCACATGATAAAGATTCATAGCAACCACGACCGACCGACAAAACTAAATCAGCCCATTCAATATTTTTTATCGTTGTCGGTTGGTGGTCTGCTAAAATTCTAAAATTAAAATGCCTGCAAACTTTTATAATTTTTGGTGTCCAGGGATTTATTTTTGCGTGATTGTTCAAGTACAAAATATTTTTTAAACTTTTATTTATTTTTGTCGGTAAAAAATAATCTGTGTCAATTGGATTTCTGATCACTTCCGGATTAAATTCTTGAAACTTTTTTTGTACTTCTTCTGAAACTGCAACATAATAATCAGCGCCGGGTTTCATTTTTTCAAGTTCAGGTATAACTCCATGACTTGTAAAAATTCTTTTTGAAATATTCCAGTCCAATAATTCTTTTAAACAAGTGTTGTGATTAATTAGTGCAAGGTCATAATGTTTATTTTTATCAGCGGTTGCAAAAATTAATCTATTCACTCCTGACCTGGAAACGTACACATCAACGTCATGATTTTTTTTCAGGTGATCGTACATGGTCATTGTCCATGTTTCGGACCCACCACGATCTTTTAAAGAATAATTTGTAAGAAGGATTTTCAAATTAGCCCCTTTGTCTCTCAAGCAATACATCATAATCAACAGAGTAACCCTGTATCGGCGGCACCTGTGAAAAATCGTTGTTCGGGTTGACCATATCCCTCTTAAACTGTAAATGCCGCCAACCTGTGACAGTCAAGCTGCAATTATCAAACATCGTTTTAAGCGATTCAAGAAGGTTGCCGGCTTCAAGTGCTGAATTATTCTGAGAGAAGATATCAAATTGAAGGGTAAAATCTTCTCGCTCGTCTGTGAAATCAAGTTCGTCAACGTCCGCAACTGAAAAATAAACGCAATATGGAAACGTGGCTCCCTGTGGCGCGACGTTGTGATAGAACCGGCCTGAGACATCGTTATAAAAGCCGCTGCCTGTTGTATCGGAAAAATGGTTATATATGGCTTCGAAAAGTGAATTCATAATTTATTCAATCCGTCCTGATACATCTTTTTAGCTTTTGCCTTGTTCTTTTTTGCTGCTGGCCTCATAAATGGTTTTGCTTCATCCTTATATGTTCCCATTTCAAAAAAAGAGGCATGATAAGGTTCGTGCCAATTCTTAGGCCCCTGGCACCAGACCAGATAACCGCCATTTTTAAACTTACTTTTATCAACGTAAAATTGATCTAACAGCCCCTTTTCAGTCGTGGTTTTTGCTTTACGCTTTAAAATCTTTTTGGCATCAGCCTCGATATTTTCAGCAATTTCTTTACTGACATTATCCACAAGCACTCTGGTATCTTTTAGAATCTGATCGCCGTTCCATTCTATTTCAAAAGTCATCAGATATCCTCCAAACAAAGCAGGTCAAAAGACCGGTTCCGCTCTTCATAATTGAGAATTGAAATAATATTAAAAGTCCTGGACCCGAAAACAATTCGATTTTTTGAAGTGATACCGGATTGATACCGAATTCTTATTTTATGGGTTATTTGCTGTTCAAGTTTCATGGCATCCAAATTTTCTTTTGCACTTAATGGCCAGATTGCGGCGGGAACTGAGCCCATGTTTTCCACATTGGCCCAGGAAAGCGTAAAACCCCCCATACCATCAGAAACAGAAGTTTCGGTTTGTATTGCTATTCTATGTCTGAGGTTTCCCGCTCTCAAAATACACCACCCCATAATTTATAAGGAAAAAGCAAAGCCTCCCAAGTTTTCAAAGTGCGCCCGCCCATTCCAAAATATTCAGTTTCCCGATACTCAAACATATCCGAAATGGTTAATTTAATGGCGTGTCTGATCGCTTCGGGAACTGCCTGGCCTGCACAAGTCCAAACTCCTTCGGTTGCCCCTGCGCCGTCCGCAACTGTTCCCGCAATAGTCAAGGGCCATGTTGGAGCTGTGGCGCTCGATGTTAATTCAGTGGTACATTTATAAACCAAACCATTTTCAATGGTCGGCATGACAAGATCATCCTCAGAATATGCATTTTCTAAAACCCATGTGTCTCCGAGAAAAAACCCGCACACAAACTCGATTTTAATGGGGTTATTCGGGTAAAGAGTAGCAGTGGGCCAAGACTCTTGATATCCGAGTTTAACGGCCCCAGGTTCGCTCTGTGTGTCAACAATATAATCGTCACTGGAAAAAGTTGATTCATCCCCATCAGAATCAGTATATTTTATACTTGTAACAGATTGAAGCCGACCAAAGGGCAATTCAAAAGAATCTCCGGCAGGCCATCCGTCAAGGTATAATTTCCATGTTTGAGAAACTAAGCGCCTATGCAAAAACTGTTCAGCTTTTCCGGTTGCGGCACGGATTAATGACCGGATAAAAACATCATGCGTGGTTTCAGATCCGATTTCACATTGTTTTTTGGCTTCATCCAATGTGATTGGATATTGTGCCGGTGCTGTTACGAGTTCGGTTTTCATGCTTTACCCTTTATACCGGTGTTCATACCAATCAAGCGTTAAATATGCGGTAATTGCAGCAGCAGCATACACCCTGAAAGTAGTGGATTTATCAAGTGGGATTTCTGAATAATTATCATTATCAACTTTTCCGAGCATGGCCTTGAAATAACGTGGTAATATTTTCGAATCAAGAATCATTTTAACACCCTTGAAAGGCCGGTTTTACCCGGCCCGTATTTTTAAACGTCTACTTCTTCCCAAACAAAACCAAAAAGCATGACATCGCCGGAGGCTAATAGGGTATCTGTTGCGATTGCATAACCAGGAGGCACAACAATCTGCCCGCCCAAATCAAAAACAGTAGGTCCGGCCATCAGGTCAGTTGTGATATTGGTTCCCAGTGTTCCGATATGTTTTACAATAACACCGGAAGCGCCGGTAATAGTTGCAGCGGCATCTGCAATGGCTGAAGATGTGGCAGCACCCCATTTACCATTCCTGACCGTGATATCAGCAGCATACCCTGAATGCTCCGGCGTGATAACAAGAGACAAATTTGTATCGGCAGCTGGGGAATCCATCATTGCATAATTAAATTCATGCATGATGTAATTTTTCCCGCTGGTTGAAGGATTGACGATTGCCAAACCTGTAAAAGTATTGTGCAATGTTGTGCTGGTGGTTACATGGGCCTGATTACAGGCTGAGAATATCCTTCCTGCAAGTGCGGCCTCTGCAAGCCGCCCACCGCCCGAAACAACGACCATTTTCCGATCACTGTCAATTAAAGGGACCCTTCCGACCCCTGCTGTAGTTTTCCCGTACATTTTTATCACCTCATATTTTAAATTGCGTTAAATGCATAAATTAGGCTCAGATCATCTTCCCACGTTCCATCATGATAAATAAACTTTTCTCCGGTATCGATATTGTGGAAAGTTGAACCTTCCGGCGGACTGTCTGGTTTTGCATCAGAAGACACCCCATTAAATCTTTGTATATTGGTTTCAAGCTTAACAGTCATAATACCCCCTTATACTGCCGCTGATATATAAGCACCCGGAGACATTGGATAATAATAAACATGGCCTGTGGCTGAAATAGTTGCGGCCTGAGTTGCGTCATCGCCCAACATACCAATGGTTCCAACTGTATTGGCCCCGGCTGCGGTTTCACCACCAAGAATAATCATATTACCGGCAAGACCGGACATATTAACGTCTGTCACTGCCTGGCCATCTGTCAATGATGCTGCTGATCCTACGGCACCGATTACTGTAATACGTTGATGCGCCTTTAAACTTGCAATGCTGGTACATTTTACACATAAGGCATTGACTGCTATTACAGGCGTGGTAAATGTTGCATTTAGGACAACCTGAGTTGCATTTGCATCGGCAGCGGCTGTCAGTTCAATGAAAAGTTGAGTTATACCCACCCTTCCAACAACATTAAAAATTTCGGTCTGAGCCGTGTCTGTGAAGTTTGCAGCTACCAGAACGGCATCTGTTGTTTTAACGTGCATACCTATGATCAGATCTGCTATTCGTCCCATTGTAGATGGTGCGTAATGTCTTGTGCCCATTTGTCAGGCCCTCCTATTTTAAGTATTATTTTTTTACTGCCTTCTCTCTTTTCTTGGCAGATTTTGATGTGGCAGTTTCTTTTTTCGGTTTTGGTTTCGGCTTCATTTCAGGTTTCTTTTCTGGCAATGGCCCATCAAAAAGCGCCATAAATCCTTTGTCTGGGGCGGCATAGCCTCCTTGCATCAATGCAAACGCTCTATCATCAGATACATTTGCAATAATACGATCAGGGGAAAAGCCTAAAACTTTTTGACCCTCTTTTGTTAATCGTACTTGCATAATAAAATCCTTTAGGGCAGGTTTTTAAGCTGCCCAATTAAAGATTAATCTGTGATAGCTGCCACATTCACATCAGATTGATATCGTGGTTCACCGAGGTACAAAACATCAACAATGCTTGCGCCCGCACCTGACATTCTGATTTGGAAACAATCGAATCCTGCACTGAATTTTGCAGGGTCCCATTCCATAATCCATAACTGGTTTTTAGTCGCACCTGTGTCAATCGTGAAGGTAACAGCATCAGTGGCCCTGGTAAGCAGGTCAGCAGTGGCTGTGTCGATATTATACCAAATCGGGCAGGTTTCAGCTATTGCAGTGGTTCCGGTCCCGGCTACGTCCGTGCTTTCGTTCCATGTTACAACCAAATCAACATCGTCAACATAAGTCATGCTAAGAACAGCCCACACCTTTTTAAAATTCTTGCATGAAATAATATCGGACGTATTCAGCAAGGCACTCCCGACTGCTGGTTCATGGCCCTGGATGATCTTAAAGGCTTCGGGTAAAGTTAAGTTACTCATTTTTATATTCTCCTTACTTTAAAAAATTATGCTCTTACTGCAATATTTACAAATGGACTGACAGTGCTTGACGTTCCCTTAAATGGAGTGATAGGCGCTGTCAATCGTGGTTGTCCGTCAAAGGAATAAACAAAGCGATAAGTAGTCTGGTCATAATCAAATTTAAAATGAATTGAAGATGCTTCGTTTATATTTCCGTAATCAACACAAAGATATTGTGAAAAATCACATAGCCATAAATCGCCAGCGGTTCCAAGGGATTCGGCCTGTTCAATGAATACAACCGGGATGCCTTCCATTGATCCATTTGTCCCGCCAACACCAGGAGGTAGAAACATTCTTGCAAGTTCGCCGGCTGTTCCTATTGCGTATGTCATTTCACGCAATGTTTTGTAAATATTCCGGTTTCCAAGCCAAACAACACTGCCAGAACCGCCTCTTTGATAAAACCTCATTACCATATTGAGGATATTTTCAGAAAGGATTGTTTCGGCTGCCTGTCCGCTTTCTTTTGCAACACTTATTTTAGCATCACAATTTTTTATACCAAGTGCCTGGCCTGCGCCGGTCCCTTCCATTACCAGATCCTGAGTTTTGAAAGCAAATTCTTCAGTAAAAAGCTGATTCATTTCCTGGCCCAAGAAAGTAGCATTCATCAAAATTTTATTTGATGCGTAATACATCCCGGTCAATTTTTCAGGAGCAAGTTTGATTTTGTTGAATTTTGTTGAGCTGGAAGTGATTTGTCCGAGTTCAGAATCAGTGTAGACACGAACGCCGCCGCCTCTTGATCCATCTGCCCGGTTTGTTTCGTCAAGGCCAACTATTTCAAGGCTTTCAGATCCGGTAATTGTTCTTTTCTGACATCTTTTCAAAACCTCTGAATTATTAAACCCATTTGTCATAAGGTCAATGGATGATTCAGATTGAAGCAAAAAACCACCTTCTGATCCTATTCCCTGGATCTGACCTGTTCCGGCTGCTCTTGACTCAGGAGAAAAGATCGGTTTCATGGACCTGTCAATGAAATCCTGACTAACCGGCTGTCCCTGGCTTTTTTCGATCATAGTCAAAGCTCTTTTTGTATTTTTTTCAAGCCTGGACAATGAATCTTTTGAATTTGCTGAATTTCTCAGGTTTGGATCTGTCACCATGGCAACATCAACCATCTGTTGACCAAAGGCTGCGGCCTGAGTGCCTCTGTATACCGGCTGGTCATCAACGATGATTGTACCAAAATCAAGGTCATTGTTCGGGTTGTCCAGCGCATCGATTTCCATGGCTCTTTTTTCGGCATCGATATCAGTGGTAAGAGTGTCGATTTCAGCCAAAAGGGATTCTCTTTCGGTTCTTTTTTCATCTGTCAAATCTTCCGGCTTTAATGCTCTGATAATTTTCAGCTTTGCCAGAGCTTCCCGGAACAATTTTTGAAGTCTTTCAAGTTCATTCATCTTTTTAACCCTCCCTGGGTTCGTTCTGCGATTAGAATGTCAATTTCCAAATTCTTTTTTTCATCCATTGCGCCGGTTGCGGCGGCTTCTGCGGCGGTTGCGCCGTCTTTTTTTATACCGTCAAGTGACCGAAGGGCCACTGTGGTATCATTGTATGCAGCGAAAGCAACATATGAATAATCGAATATTTCACCGATTTTGGTTATGGTTCTTTTCGGCGTATCAGTATCAAGCCCCTCCCATTCATCATCAAGCACAGTAAAGCCAAATGACATTTCACCAACATCGCCACGTTCTATTGATTCCATAAGGGCTGTTACAAATTGATTTTGCTTTGGCGGATCCGCCTCGATGTGAACACCGTTTTTATCTTCGATTTCTCTTAATGTTCCTGATTTTTTCCTGGCTATTGGCAATAAAACATCACTGTTATGGCCATACAAGAGTCTTGGATCTGACCTTTTTATTGCATCTTTGGCCGCACCCTTTGCGATGTATTCAAAAAAACCCATATCCTCGGATCTTTTATTGTAAACAATTGGAGTACCAGCAAGGACCCTTTTACCATCCTCCGTGTCTCTTACTTCGATTTTAAAAACCCTTCTTTCTATGTCTGATTTTTTTGACATTTTTACCTCACATTAATAAAGATGATTGAAAGGGTTTGTTTATTCTTGCGCCCTTTGAAATATTGTCCAAAGCCCATAAGGGCCGAACTTGCACATCCTGGCATTGACAAATAAGGATAGGCTTTTTATCTCTCCGCATTTTTTACATTTTCTTTTTTGTTCTAAAATCATTTTCATCCTATCGACATATAACAATCGCACCCTTGATGGATGGGTGTGTGAAATTTGTCACCTCGTATTTTCATCGGTGGATCAGTTGAATTTTTCCCTGGTAATTCTTCCCCATCACTCACAAGAGGACCACCGCCGGCACGAACTTTTTTCCCTGCTAATGATCGGCAATATGGGCAAGTTTTAGGCCCCCGGTTTCTAAGAACTGTTGAAAAGCCAACACTGAATGCAACGGCTTGATAAATTGCACTTGATGCCCTGACCGTTTCATTTACTGCAATTTTATCCGCTCTGGTTTTCGCCCATTCGTCCACCCTTTCTTCCAGGGCGGTTAAATCCTGTTCGAGTAAGGCCGTTAATTGACCCAATGAGCTTTCAGTGTGTCTTTCTGCGTATCTGGTCGTGTAATCATCAATAAACCGTTCAAGGTCTTTGGAAATTTCAACATCCGTTCCCATTTCATCTGCTGCAGCTGCTTGAATCGCTTCTGAAAAACTCCGGATCACCGGCCCGATTTTTGATTTAATCTCTTTGGGCATTTTCCGGTAAAAATCATCAAGCCATTTCTGCATATTCCCATCGGTTCTGAGTTTTCGCTGTTTATTGATCTGGCCTTTGACCGCAAGCCCTTCTTTATTTACGATGTCTTGTGCTGCTCTGTGGAAGAGGGGATAATATTGTTTTGATATCCGGTCCCGGGTAATGATTGAATTTTTCGATCGATATTCCCTGGAAGCCTTATCCTCTTTTTTCGGCTGGTTGTTATCTTTGACAATTTCCCCGGCCATGTTTAGAGGGACCATATTTAATTGAACAAAATGCTGATCACCGCCATCAATCGGGTTCATATTTTCTTTGGCAAGAATCTTATTAGGACTAAGCGCCCCAACCTGAAACATTTTATTATAAAATTCCCCCCGGGCCTGAGAATCACCCCTCAAAAGACCGTCAACAAGAAATTCGGCAAAATAACCTTGCATCCGTTCTTCCCGGGTCAATAATTGGAGGGAAATATTTTGCTCCCATCTTACAATCCAGTGCATGAGGCATGAATCAACATACCCGCTGTTTTCCTGTTCAAGATTATTATGATTTGAATTTTGATCATGGATGGCAATTTTATGCGGCGGCACATGGAACATTCCGCATAGTTCCAGTTTCTGAAATTTTCTGGTTTCCAGGAATTGAGCATCGTTTAAAGGGATTGTGAGCGGTTTATATTTTGCCCCGCCTTCCGCAACCATAATCTGGTGAGAATTCCCAAGACCTGCAATACCGGTTTTCAGCGTTTTTAAAAATTCTGTTTTATTGTCCCCAAGATATCCATCCATTTCATAGATGCCGGCAGGGTGAGTGCCTTTTCCGAAATACATTGACCCAAATTGCTCCGTGGCCATACCAAGGCCAATGGCTTCACGTGCAAGACCGATCAATGACATGCCCGCCAGGCCGTTAAACCCAAAACCGGGAATATGAAAAATATCTTTTTTGGCCGCCCGGTGTTTTCCTTTTCCGTCCGACCATTCGTAATAGATCCCCCGGCGATCTGATTTTATTTGCACGGTTCCAGGTGTTGGGATCTGCTCAAGGGATACTATTTGACGGCCTATGCCGGTTTTTTTAATTTTAGAATAGGTGTTGCCCCACAATAAAAGATGATTTTGAGCGGCTTCCCGATAATTAAAACTGGTGGTACTTGGATTGGGCGCATTGTGGAGGATGTCAGATAAAGGATGGTTTAAAACTCGCTCTTTGCTTCCGTCTTTCGCTCGTTTGTAAAGGATCAGCGGCAACCGGGCAATATCACCGGAAATAAGAGAGACACATGCGAAAACAGTCAGATATTTAAGGGCTGATTCTTCATTGACCTGGACCCCGGCTATTGAGGGTTTCCCGGCCACACCATACCAGAAATCATCATACACAGGCAGAGAACCAGTGCCGACAACGCCGCTCCTTAAGATTTTACTGAAAATTCCCATTTATTATCTCTTCATTGGTTTTTTCCCCAGGATTGACCGCAAAATACCAAAATTAAAGGCGATAACGCCGATTGTCACAGCTAAAATACCTGGATTTTTCAATAAAAAAAGGCCGTATCCAATCAGGATAAGACCTAAAATTATTAAACAATCACCAAAATCAATATTTTTAAAGAAAGCCTTCATTAGATATTATAAAGGCACAGGATATGGAATGATTCAACGATATTGATCTATATGTAGCTATATATAGGGAAAAGATGGGTTTTTACATTTAAAATAGCATCACTGATACCAATAGTTACAATTTTTGGCAAAGTATGACAATAATTGTAATGATATCACTATAATCAATGCTCTCAATCCCCAAGAACCCTATTAAATGGTTGTGTGAGAATACTTTTTCGGAAGCTCTCCAAAAAGAAGCTGTAATAAGATATAGTCAGTCTTTCGGCAATTCCGTTGAAGTCCAGGTTGATACCCGTGATGGAAATATAATTCACACAACAGAGTACCCGAATCAGTACGGAGACTCGGACTCTTTTTTCATCACGCTGGCAAGTACACCTGAAGTTGACATTGAACCCTGTGAAGAATTCCTTGGTGATGACTGGAGATTAGAATTAACAGCCGATCAAATTAAGACCATCATCCTTGGCGGCGGCGATGATGAAGATTTTGAAGAATTCCTTGAATATGCCGAAGTCGAAAAAGAAGAAAACGGAAAATATAATATATCTTTCAATGATGCACAATCTCAAGGAGTTGACCTTGAATCCTGGTTCGATAATTTTTCCGACACAACATATGAAGATGCTGTTTCAGGATATCTTGACTGGATGCTTGAGGATGCTGGAAATGATTGGATGGAAAATGTAAGGAAATATTATAATAATCTAAGAGGGATATACTAATGAAAAAACGAGCGTACACAGTAAGGGATATACCCGAAGAGCAGTATAAGGCTCTGAGGCTCAAAGCGGCGGGGAAAGAGATTTCGATTAACAAGACTATACTGCAAGCTATTGAAAGATATCTTAAGGAAAGTGAATAATGGCAACCCCAAAAGCATTTAAAAAATCAAACAAAAATAAAGAAATCCGGGCCTGCAAACATGGATCAGCGGCGGAAGCAATCGGCAAGATTGAAAAAAACACGGATACTTTCATTCTCACTTATGGTCAATTTTCCCTGATAGATGCTCTTACCGCTATCCTCGATCAAATAGGCCCGGCCCATGTAACAATTAGCACATGGACGGCGGCACACGCACACCTTGACCGGTCAGCGGATTTAATGTCCTCTGCTGATATATTATCATTCAGAATGATTGTTGACCGGTCTTTTAAAACCAGGCAACCAAAATATTTTTATCACATGACTGAGCTTTTCGGCACCGATAGCATCAGGGAGTTAAGAACACACGCAAAATTTATGACTATCCGAAATGAAAAATGGGATATCGTTGTCAGAACATCGATGAACCTGAATGAAAACCCACGGCTTGAGAATATAGAAGTTTCTGAGAATAAAAGCTTTGCTGACTTTTTCTGCAATCTTGCTGATAATATTTTTAAAGAAGTTCCACCGGGTGAATCGAAATCTGATTTGCCCGGGCTCAATGATGTGGAAGAAGCCAGTTTATTTAAATTGGTTTCGGCCAAAACAATAAAAAGGAGTAGCTTAAATGAGCCCAAATTTACCCACGAAATCAGACAATAATTTTTTAAAAAAGGCAAAATCTCTTGTGGGAAAAGATACTCCTATGGGAATTGTTGAACAGATTTCAAAGCAGCTGGCAAGAAGTGACGAAGCATCTAAGCGGATCGAAGAAGAGGGGATCGTAGTAAGAGACATGAAAGGATCTGTCATAGCTCACCCCGCGATAAAAATAGAAATCACAGCGGGGAAAATAATAACAGATTTATTAATGCGGTACGGGAAATAAATCAACCCGGCTGACAGGCATAGTTTCAGTGGTATAATCCTCATGCCCACATTTAGGGCATTTGTATTTCCGATGGCGGGAGTTATTTCTCCCCGGGCGGCTGTCCACAATTTTTAATTTTACTTTCTTTGGGTTGCACTCTGGACAAAGCATTCTTTATTCCTTTGGTGCGGTTTGTATTTTAAAATATACTGTCTTAACACCATCTGGACTATTTTCAATCCTATCTATAGTCGCCATAAGGCAATCATCATCGTTATGATATAATCTTATCGGATCACCTTTTTTTAGGTCAATTCCACTTGGAGACATATCCTTTTCTGTTTTGAACTTACTCGGAAACAACAAATCTGCGCCCCTCGGTAGTTTCCACCCATTACCCGCGTCCATCGAATCACCAAGCTTCCAACTTCCAATGCTCTTGATTTCTTTCCCATCGATTGACATTTCCATTTTCCCTTCCTTTGCTCCGGGTTATTTTAATGTAAAATCTATTCTGGTAATAATCGTCTTATCGCAAGGGTCAACTTGGGTATCACTCAACCTGTTAAAATTGATACCATGAACCTCAACACCTGTTACCTGTTCAAATTCCTGCAAGGCACTTAATAATTTTTGAGCAAATATTTCCTTTGGTGTTCTTGTATTTGGCATTTTCGCTCCTTTATTATTTAAAATTTCTTATAGCGTCTACAACTGGGCCTGTATATGGGTACTGTTTTATAAACCATTTGATTTTAACTGGGTCGCAATCAACACAAATATAACGGTCAAACAATGCAGAACCATGCCCGCACGGAGCGCATTTTTTGATTACCACAAAATCGCAAGACCTCCCACAAGTACAATATTCTTTTGTCGCTATTAATTCTCCGCATTTTTCACAAAATATATCCATTTTTAAGCTCCTCTATAAAAATATCGGCATTGGTTGTTCTTTGGGGCCTGCATCTTCCGGAAATCCAGCGCCGTTCATAGCCATGGCCATGGCAACAATGCCGTCTATTTTTCCAGTGGATTTATGCTTTTCAAACCGCTTCCCCTTTGTAGCATCGTCAAAAATAACAGCATTTGCAGCACACATTGTTAAAATCGGATTGCCCCCATGCCGCACCCGTTCTTCAATAAATGCGTCCTCAAGGGATGTAATCGCCGGTGTCATGCTTTTTGTGCCTTGCCCGTGGTCAACCATACAAAGGCTTGTATCTGATACCTGGACAATATCATCTTTATTTTTTGGCTTCATGTGGCTTTCGCATCCTATAGAATCTAAAAAAAGCATTAAATGCTCGATAAAATGCCTGTCATATCTTAATTCTGAAATATTATACATGATATGGAGTTCTTGTATCTTTTCCGCTACATATCTATAGTTTATAATTTTGCCCTTGGTTGCCTCTAAAAAACCTTGCTTATGCCATAAAACGTAAGGCACCCGGTCATTTTTTTCCGCTTCTTTTATGTTATCAAGAGGTCTCCAAAAAAAAGCAAAAATATTGTGCTCGTCCTCATAAAAAGCATCAAGCACAAGCGCCGTAAGATCATTTTTTTCTGACAAATCGAGACCGGCTGTAATCCTTCCCTTTGATAACGCGTCTGGATTTGGTTTTTTTGAATTTGCATCCCAAAGAGATTTTGACATAAACCGGGCAGTTGCCGAAGTCCTTTGATTTAATCTTAGGTTTCTAAAACCGGGCTCAGAGGATGGCATATTTTTAGCAGTCCGGGCGGCTTCCAGCATATCGGCTTCGCTTAAGAAATCACCGAGAGCAGGGTTTGAAAGTTTCCAGGCTTTTTTATCCAGGAGGTCTTTTTCATCGGGAGTTGTGAAAAAAAAGAGTTTTACTGTTGGATCATCTTTCCCGTAATTTATGGCATAATCTATTTCTTGAGATAACACGGCCAGATCATCCGCCGCCTGAGTTGAAATAATCCATAAAAGGGGTTCTTTGTGCGCTCCCCTGCCCTGGATAAGAGTATCATAAAATTCTCGATCTGCCCCGAATTGTGCCAGCTCGTCAAAGATAAGAAGTGCCGGACTGATACCATGCTTTGATTTTGATTCGGAAGAAAGGGCTTTATACCTGGACCCGTTTGTTTTACTTTCGATTTCCTTTGTTGCGGTTTTAATATTGAGAAGGTCTGAAAGTTCCTCGTCCATTTCGATCATTTGGCGCATATATGAAAAAGTGAGGGCGGCTTGATCCCGCTCAAATGCAGCGGAGTACATCTGCTCGTTTCTTTTTGCTTCGGGGCCTATTAAATGACCGAGTGTGAGTCCTGCTATAAGTGGAGTTTTACCATTTTTTTTGCCCACGCTGTATATTGCCTTCCTGACAATTCTTAACCCGTTTTCGTCAACAGGAGAATAAACCGGGCGGATAATATCCTTTTGCCAATCTCTTAAGATAAATGATTGCCCCTGGTGCATACCTTCGGGGATATGTAAAGTTTCAATGAAATCAATCATTTTTTGGGCTCTGGCTTTGTCTATGTAATCAGGCATATGTTAACCCCTAAAAATTAATCCTTCTCTTTTTGATTTTGGTTTTGTCACGCTGCCGGTTATGCCTCGATTTACTGTGGTATTGTTTACGGTTATTCCTAATTTTGTGGCAAGCCTGGTTGCAGATCCTTCCGCCTTAAAAGCAACATCAACATAGGGGTTTTGCTTCACAACTCCATTGGTTTGTTTTATTACCGAACCCTTTTTAAAAATTTCCGCCTCTGCATCCTTTTGTAAAACGCAAGCACCGCAATACATACGCAATAAGTCAAAGTGCTGCGGTTTAAAATGGTCAACCGGATAACACTTGACCACTCTTTTCCATACGGCCCTTGCTTTTGCGGTCATTCCTTTTGGCGGATCTGGCCTTGTTGGATTTCTTGGTTTTACCGCTTTTAATTTTGGCCCTGCTGGTTTTGGTCCACGCTTTCCCATGATTGTTTATCCTCTAAAATGCCCCCTGAAATTTACGATTTACTAATATTGTGACTGTATGCTC
>Ga0257124_1000798_pt1 | contig 29504 bp, 34 predicted proteins | sample SI106_150metaG_FD_190154 | JGI IMG/M metagenome (GOLD analysis project Ga0257124, IMG submission 190154) | Marine microbial communities from Saanich Inlet, British Columbia, Canada - SI106_150 | ecosystem: Environmental > Aquatic > Marine > Inlet | place: Canada: British Columbia | collected...
CTAGATTTCATGAGCCTTTAATTGTTGGAGTTGGAAAAGATAATATCTTTTTGTCAAGTGATGTTTTAGGATTTATCGAGTATACAGATTATGCAATTTATTTAAAAAGTAAAAATTTTGTTATTTTAGATAAAGGAGAATTACAAGTTTTTGATTATGATGGTGAAAATACAAAATATGAAATCACTAAAGTTTCAAAAGAATTTGGAGATGCATACAAAGGTGATTATGCACATTTCACATTAAAAGAGATTTACGAACAACCAGAAACAATCTTGAAGGCAGGAGGAAAAACAGCTGATGCCATTGAAAAAACAGTTGATTACATCAGACATGCAAAAAATATCTACATTACAGGTAGTGGAACAAGTTATAATTCTGCACTTATTGCAAAGCAAATTCTATCAAAATATGCAAAAATTAAGACAGAGCCAATTATTTCAAGTGAACTTCAATTCTCACCTGAAATTCTTGAAGAAAATTCAATCCTAATTGCAATATCTCAAAGTGGGGAAAGTGCAGATGTTTTAGATGCAGTAAGAATAGCAAAAAAAGCAAATTGTAAGATAATCGCTATCGTGAATTTACTTACATCATCACTTGCACGTAAAGCAGATGTAGTAATGGGAATGAATTGTGGACCAGAAATTGGAGTTGCTGCAACAAAGAGTTTCACATCACAACTCGTAATACTTTACAAAATTGTACAAAAATTAAGTAATAATAAAATAACAATTAATTTTGAAAAGTTTTCTGAATCAATTTTAAAAACATTAGAGAATCCTACAAAAATTCAACAGATTGCAAAGGAACTAAAAGATATTTCAGATATTTACGTTCTTGGTAGAGGAATAAACTATCCAATTGCAATAGAGGCAGCATTAAAACTCAAAGAATTAACATACATTCACGCAGAAGGGATTCCTGGAGGGGAATTAAAACATGGACCACTTGCATTAATGGATTCTGATGTATTTGTAATAATCATAAATCCAAATGATTCAACATATGAGGACACTCTAACTAGTGCAAGAGAGATTAAAGCTCGCGGTGCAAAAATTATCGGGGTTTCAGATATTCAAAGTGATGTATATGATTATTGGATTGAAATGCCAAAAATAGATCAAGTGTTATATCCTATTTCAGCAATTATTCCAATTCAACTATTATCATACTATGCAGCTCTTGAAAAAGAAACAGATCCAGATTATCCTAGAAATTTAGCAAAATCAGTTACAGTCAAGTAAACAATCGTCGATATTCTTCTTCTACAAGTTTTAAAAATTTACCAGAATCATTTCCTGTTTTTAACATTGATGAGATAATACTTCCACCTGCACCTACACCTTCTTTTGCAAACCCTTCAGAAAATGCCCTCAATCCAGAATGTCGTGAATTTTTCAAATCAGGATCTACTGAAATAATAGGAATGTTCGCAATTTTTTGAACAAGATCTTTGAAATTTGCATTTTCATCATTTGTGATATACGATGTAGTTCCAATGACAGTGTTTTCTTCATTGAATCCAATTTTTGATGCAAAAGCCAATACTGCTGCCATTTGAGTCCCACCTGCCAACATGACTTTAGAAACACCAGAAGCAGCACTTAGCATTCCTGCAACAAAAGGAATCATAGGATCACCTACTTTTGAAACAATACTGTAAGGATGTTCAGAATTAATTCTTTTTAATGCAGATTCAACAATTTGATTTTTCAATTCAATAGGATTCTCAGGAATACTAGAACTCACTTTAGCATCAAAACCAAATGCTCGTAACACAGCTAATGCTGTCGTAGTTCCACCAGGAATACTCTCACCAATTACCAAACAATCAGTTAATGATGCCAAACTTCTTCCAAGGATTCTTCCAAAATCAACTGCTTGTGATACTTGTGAGTCAGTCATTGCATCTTCAACGGAAATATTTTTTCCAAATGGTAATCCTGTTTCAATAAAAGGTAATTGAGGAGAAATTTTACTTCCCGCATTAATCGTTAAATGAGGAATACTGGCAGATTCTAAAGCAGATTTAGTCAATATTCCAGGAGTTGGTTTTCCATCAGGAGTCATTGGGATTTTATCAATTGTTTTACAATATCCATAGTGAAGATATTCTGCATCAGCTGGAGGAGTGAATTGAATTGAATCCGTATCAGCACCGGCAAAAGTGATACCAGGAATTTCACAAGTTTCAGTATAAGAAATTACAAATGCAAAAAGAGATTTTCCAGATTTTATTGTTTCAAGAAAATTTTGAGTTTGCTCAACATTTCCAATTAATTCAAAATTTTCCAAATTTCACTAACCCATCATTTCAATAAACTGTTGTTCAGTTCGTTTTTGCATTATCATATTAGTTGTTTTTTCTTGGCCAATAGTAGATACCTCTGAATTTCCATAATTATGACCAGGATACATAATTAATTCATCATCTAACGAGTAAAGCACATCAAAAAGACTATGATAGAGATCTTTTGCACTTCCTCCAGGTAAATCGATTCTTCCACAATTTCCAACAAACAAGGTATCACCTGAAAAAATTTTACCATCACCAATTAGACAAATACTATCCTTTGAATGACCCGGAGTATGAAGAACTTTTAATTTTGAATTCCCAAAATCAATGGTATCTCCATCCTTTACTGAAATGTCATGTTTTAGTTCAGATAATTCATGTTGAATAATTGGAGCTTTAGTTGATTCAACCATTGCTTCATTTCCCAGAGTGTGATCAAAATGATGATGAGTGTTTACAATGTATTTTATTTTTAGATTATTTTCTTTAATTACTAATTCTAATTCAACAAGATCCCACGAAGGATCCAGAATAATTGCTTCACTAGTTTCCTCATCTTCTAAAATGTATGAGAAATTCTGCATGCTACCTACAGAGATTTGATGGACTATCAAATAATACCCTCTTCAGCTTCTGGAGGAATTCCAATTTTTTCGGCATGTAATTCACCAGTCAAATCTTTTCTTTTAGGGATTCCTTGTTTCATTTTATGAAACGTGACTGTCATATCACATTTTGTGAAAATATTGGCAGTCTCACCTGTCTGAGGATTTAATCCAGAAGGGACATCTACTGCAAATTTGAAACAATTTGTTTTGTTGATAAAATTAATTGCAGAAGCATTTGGTTCTCTAATTTCCCCAGTAATTCCAGTACCAAAAATTCCATCAATAATTACATCGGGATTAAAATCATATTCAAAAGAATCACCAGAAATCAATTTGACTGACGGCATTTTTTGTAAGATAGACCAATTCCAATTACTTTCATCAGTTTTGATTTTTTCAGGAGTGCCAAGAAGTGCAACTGTAACTTTAGCACCATATCCAGATAGATGCCTTGCCATTACCATTCCATCACCTCCATTATTTCCTAATCCTGTAAAGATCAAGATATTTTTTGATTCTATATTCTCAATTTTTCCAACTAGTCTTCTGACTGCGGATGCACCAGCATTTTCCATCATAAATTTTTTTAAAAATCCCATATCATGACCTTTATTTTCAATTTTGTACATTTGATCAACTGTAATTTCCATATTGAACATGAAAATCATATCCAAAATAAGAGTTTGGCAAACGACTTTATCCTGGTTTTGTCATCACCAATCATGACACTAAAAAATGTAAAATCATCATTAAATAAAATTACAAAAACTTTAGGGGCAGTTCAAGATTCAAGAGAATTTTTACTAAAAAATACTAGAGAGATTATCATCCTATGCAGTAAATCAATTATTGCAGTTCACAAAGGAGATTTGAAAACAGGTAAAAATAATTTAAAACAAGCAGATTTACTCTTAAAAAAATACAAGAAAAAAGCAACTGGACAACTCAGAAGATATCTCATTACACCTGAACAAGAATTTGTAGAGGCTGCATGTCTAATTGCAATTGTTGAAAAAAAGGAATTACCTTCAGATAAAAAATTAGGCGTGATGCCAGAATCATATGTTTTAGGATTGCTTGATTGTGTAGGTGAATTGAAAAGAAGAGTTTTTGATAAAATTAGAATTGGAGAAATTGATGAGGCCAATAAAATTTTTGAAGTGATGGAGGAACTATATCTGCAATTATACACTTTTTCAATGTACGATAAAGTGGTAAAAGAAGCCAGAAGGAAAATTGATGTAAATAGGATTCTAGTTGATGATGTTAGATCTGCAATTACTGAAGAAAAAAGAAGATCTGAATTAATCAAAACTTTGAAAAAACTAGAAAAATAAAATAATTATTTTAAGTGCGGACGATGGGATTTGAACCCACGTACTCCTAAGAGACTAGCCCCTCAAGCTAGCGCCTTTGGCCAGGCTGGGCGACGTCCGCAATGAAATTTCCGTGCATGGTTTTTATAATCCTTGATTAACTTTCGTTCGTATGTTAATTCCTGTTAGATGTTTTACATGTGGAAATATGGTAGCAGACAAGTATGATGATTATCAAAGTAAACTCAAAGCAGGCGAAGATCCAGAAAAGGTTTTAGATTCTGTAGGAGTTGAGAGATATTGTTGTAGAAGAATGTTATTGACTTCTGTTGAGACAATACAACAAGTAATTCCATTTTATGAAGCAATTCAGAAAAGAAAAGAAGAAGTACAATCTGAGTTAGAATAACTTGTCTACGATCACTTCAATTGAAGGACGTATCATATACAATAGTAGAGGAAGTAAGACAATCGAAGTAGATATTGAATCAGATGGAAAATTTCTTGGAAGAGTTTGTGCTCCATCAGGAGCCAGTGTAGGAAAATATGAAGCAGTTAGTTTTCCCAATGAAAAACCAGAAGAAAGTCTACAAATTTTAAAAGAAAATTCTCAAAAATTTATTGGTATAGAATCTTCAGACCTTAAAGGAATTCACGATGTTCTAAAAAGTTTAGATGATTCTTCAAACTATTCAATAATTGGAGGTGGATTAGCTTTTGCAGTAACAATTGCATCAATGGAATCAGCCTCAAAAGCAGCAGGGCAACCATTGTTTCAAACACTATCATCTGAATCATCATTCAAATTTCCATTCCCAATAGGCAATATTTTAGGTGGTGGGGCACATGCAGGTCCAGGAACACCAGATATTCAAGAAATTTTAATTTGTGCAATAGGATCAAAAACCATTGAAGATGCTATTGAAACTAATTTGTTAGTTCATAAAGAATTACGTAAAGTTTTAGAAAAAGAAGATCCCGGATTTACAAATGGGAGAGGTGACGAAGGTGGATGGGCACCAAAACTAGAAAATCAAAAAGCACTTGAAGTTTCTGCAAAGGCTTGTGAGAATTTAGGATTTACTTTAGGAAAAGAAGTATCATTAGGAGTAGACTTTGCATCATCAACACAATGGAATGAGGAAAAACAAAAATATCAATATGATAGAGCAGGATTTGAAAATTCTACTGGAGAGCAAATTGATTTTGCAGCAGATATTATTGAAAAATACAAATTGATTTATGCAGAAGATGCAGTTCATGAAGAAGCATTTGAGGACATGTCAGAATTAACTGTTAAATTTCCAAATACTTTGATTACAGGTGATGATTTGACAGTTACAAACAAAGACATTCTTTCAAAAGCAATTAGCTCAAAATCATGTAATGCTGCCATTCTCAAAGTAAATCAAGCAGGTAGCCTTTATGATGCATTTGAATTTGCAAATGAGGCAAATCAAAATAATATCAAATTAATCACATCACATAGATCGGGGGAATCCATAGATTCACAAATTTCCCACATCGGTCTTGCAACAAAATCAAAAATGCTCAAAGTTGGCGTAGTAGGAGGAGAAAGAATAGCAAAATTAAATGAATTATTACGCCTATCAGAGCATGATTTAATACGTGGCATGGCAGAGATTTAAAATCGTCATGAGTGAACAAACAGAAGCAACCGACATCAAAAAGATGATCCTATCTACTGGAATTAGAGTAGGAACCAACGTAAAGACAAAATTCATGACTCCATTTATCACAAAAGCCAGTCCAGAAGGCCTCTACATGTTAGATTTAGACATTACAATTGAAAAAATAAAAACGGCAGCCAAATTCATCAATAGATTAGGTACTGATAATCTCATTGTTTGTTCAGGTAGACAATACGCAGAAACTCCAATTGAGAAATTCTGTGAAATGCTAGGTGCTAAACAACTCCTTGGAAGATTTATGCCAGGAACATTGACAAATCCATCATTACCATATTACATTGAACCAAAATTAGTCTTCATTTCAGATCCTCAAGTTGATGAACAAGCAATCATTGAAGCAACAAATGCAGGTATTCCAACTATAGGAATTGCAAATACAGATAATCTCACATCAAATTTGGATGTAATTATTCCAGCAAACAATAGAGGAAGAAAAGCATTAGCTACTGTTTACTGGTTACTAGTACGACAAATTCTCATTGAAAAAGGAGAGTTAAAAGAAAACGAATCAATGAAATATGAAATAGACGATTTTGAAACAAAGATTACCGAAGAGGAAATCGAATAAATCAATACTAGTTTAGAATTCACTTGAAATCTAAAGCATCAGCACCAGGAAAAGTAATTCTTTTTGGCGAACATTTTGTTGTATACGGAGTAAAAGCAATTCTTTGTGCAATTAACAAACGAGTTACAATAACTGCAGAGAATATTGAAGAGAAAATAATTTTCATTAAATCAAGCATAGGGAATTTAGAATTAGAACCAGACAAACCTATTTCAGAAATTGAATCACCGCTAAAACCATTTTATTATTTAGCAAACAAAATGATTCAAAATCAAAACACCGGAATTAAAATCATAATTGAATCAGAAATTCCACTTGGTGTTGGTCTTGGATCATCATCAGCTTGCTGTGTTGCAGGAGCAGCTGCAATTTCCAGATTATATTCAGATACATCAAAAGAAGAAATATTAGAATTAGCAATAGAGGCTGAAAAAACTATTTTCCAAAATACGTCAGGTGCAGACTGCACTGTTTGTACATATGGTGGAATTATGGAATATAACAAAGAAAATGGGTTTACAAAAATAAAATCTGAGCCTAATTTTCATCTAGTTATTGCAAATTCAAACATAGAGCATTCTACTGAATTAGTTGTAAAAGAAGTAAAAACATTCAAAGAAAAAAATGAAGAAGAATTTTCGAAATTATGTGATGATGAAACAAATCTAGTTGAAGATGTTTTGAAGTTACTAGAGGAAAATAATACTAAAGAATTAGGAGAGAAAATTAATCAAAATCAGAAATATCTTGAGATAATAGGAGTTTCAAATGAAAAAATTAAAGAAATGATACAGATTGGAATAAAATCATCGTTTGGTGCAAAAATCACAGGTGCTGGAGGTGGAGGATGTATTTTTGCATTAACTGATGAAACAAATTTAGATGAAACAATTAATCAATTTAGAAATAAGAATTATGAATGTTTTTCAGTAAAAATTGATCTTCAAGGACTGAATACTTTTTAATTGACTAAATATTTTGAAACAGCATGATTCTAATAAAATTAGGCGGTTCAATTATTACAAATAAAGAAAAACCACTTTCTCCTAGACGAAAAACAATAGATATTCTTACAAAAAGTTTGAAAAAAATTAGTGAGCCAATAATTATTGTTCATGGCGGAGGTTCCTATGGACATTACTGGTCTGTGAAATACGACATGCATACAAAAGAAAAGAAATATGATCTTCGAGGTGTTGCAATAATTAAAAATTCTATGATTGAATTAAATAAAATAATTTTAGATTCATTATTAAAAAATAAACTATCACCTTATTGTCTTCCGCCAACTGATTTTATGTCAGGAAATAAACCAATTTCAAAAAAGGTAAAAGAAATTGAAAAAATTGCAAAATCAGGCATGATTCCAGTTACATATGGGGATGCATTGTGGTTTGGTCAAAATAAAACATTCATCTTATCAGGAGATAAAATAATGACTCACATTGCAAAAATTCTAAAACCAAGACTAACAATTTTTGCTTTAAATGAAGATGGTGTATATTCTGATCTAAGATCAAAAAAATTAATTTATGAATTAAAAGGTGAGCGTCCATCAATTTCAGAAAATAAAATGGATGTAACAGGAGGGATGACTAGAAAAATTGAAGAGGCATCAAAAATTGCAAAAATGGGAATGAACGTATTTTTTGTAAACGGAAATAAACCAGAAAGAATTGTAAAGGCAGTTAAAAATAGTAAATTTGAGGGTACAGTGTTTAGAGGTAAAAAAAATGTCAGATGAATATGTGATTTTAGTTGATGGAAATGATAATCCAATTGGTACTGAGGAAAAAGTAAAGTGTCATCTACCCGACGGGAAATTACACAGGGCATTTACAGCTTTATTGTTTGATAAAAATGGCAGACTAGTACTCACAAGAAGAGCAAAAGAAAAAATGCTATGGCCAGAAGACTGGGATGGGACATTTGCAAGTCATCCACGAGAATCTGAATCATATGTTTCATCAGGAGAAAGAAGAATGCCAGAAGAATTAGGCATAGAAGGAAAATTAGATTATTTACACAAATTTGAGTATCATGTACCATACAAAAATGTGGGTTCTGAAAATGAAATTTGTGGAACATTAATTGGAGTAATTGATGAAACAACAGAATTAAAAAAAATTGAAGGGGAAATTGATGAAATTAAATGGATTTCTGCAAAAGAATTATTATCTGAAATTAAAACAAATCCCAAAATTTATTGTCCATGGATGCTTATTGCATTAGAGTTTTTAGATAAATCAGACAAATCTATGCTTGAAAAGCATGCAAATATCTTATCTACATGGATGAATAGTGAAGTTCATGAGGGATTGATAGATGCAATCAAAACCCACTTACCAGAAGACAAATGGAGATTAGTAAATGAAAAAAACTAAACAAATTGAACAAAATGCAAAACTCGTAAACAAATATCTTAATTCAAAATTAAAAGGAAATCCAAAAAAACTCTACGATGCTGCCGGACATTTAATAATTCATGGTGGAAAAAGATTAAGACCATACATGGTAATTAGAAGTTGTCAAATAGTAGGTGGAAAAAGTTCCAATGCCATGAATGCTGCAAGTGCTGTAGAAATGGTTCATAATTTCAGTTTAGTTCATGATGATATAATGGACAATGATGAAATGCGTCATGGAGTTCCAACAGTGCATAAAAAATATGGAATGCCAATCGCAATTCTTGCAGGAGATGTTTTATTTTCAAAAGCATTTCAAATAATTTCAGATTCAAAATTATCAGATAATGCAACTACACAACTTGTATCTAGACTTGCAAAAGCTTGTGTAGATATCTGTGAAGGTCAATTGTTGGATGTAAAAATGGCAGAAGAGAGAAGAATCCCAACGCAGAAAGATTACATTACAATGATTGGTAAAAAAACTGCAGCATTATTTGATGTGTCTTGTGCGATGGGAGCTATTTGTGCATCAAACAAAGCTAAGGATGTTTCAAATCTATCAACATTTGGAAGAAATTTAGGAATTGCATTTCAAATTACAGATGATCTAATTGGAGTAATGGGGGATCCAAAAATCACTAAAAAACCAGTTGGAAATGATTTACGAGAAGGTAAAAAATCACTTCCAATTCTCATGGCAATAAAATTAGCAAAAGGTAACGATAAAAAAATAATTTTAAAAGCATTCGGAAATTCAAAGATAGCCAGAAAAGATCTCAATAAGGCAGTAGATGTGATAAGATCTCTTGGAATTGAAGAAAATGTGAGAAAACAGGCACTAAAATATGCCGAAAAGGCGGAAAAATCATTGGCAAAATACTCAGGTTCTGCTAAAGCAGAATTAATCACATTATTGGATTTTGTAGTTAAGAGAAGTGTATAATTTTTACAGGTAGAATCACATGAATGAAGAATTAAAAAAAGAGATTAGAAAAATGACTCTTCAAAATGCATTTGAGCATGGAGGGGAAACTAGAGATAAAATAATCTTAGGAAAAATTCTTGGAACAAAACCAGAATTCAGAACCAAAGTAAAAGAAATTTCAGAAGATATTTCAAAAATTGTTTCATCTGTAAATCAATTATCATCAGATGAACAAAAAAAAGAGATTGATGAAGACTTTCCAGAATTACTAATACCTAAAGAAAAAATCGTAGAAAGAGAAGGACTTCCAGAATTAAAAGATGCAATACAAGGAAAAGTTATCACACGATTTCCTCCGGAACCAAATGGTTATCCACACATCGGACATGCAAAAGCTGCAATCATTAATTCAGAATATGCAAAAATGTATGGCGGGAAATTTATTTTAAGAATGGATGATACAAATCCTGAAGCAGAAAGAATGGAATATCATGCAGCCATCAAAGTAGGATTAGAATGGTTAGGAATTGAATTTGATACAGTAAAAAGTACTTCTGATGACATGGAGTTATTTTATGAGAAAGGTATTGAATTAATTAATTCGGGTAAAGCTTACGTTTGTAAATGTAAAAGAGAAGATATTAGTAAAAATAGAAGAGGAAGAAAAGCTTGTAAATGTAGTTTAGAAGACATTGAAAAAAATAATAAAAACTGGGAAAAAATGCAAGAGAAATTTAAACCAGGTGAAGCAATCGTAAGATTTCGTGGAGATATGAAAGCAGACAATGCAGTAATGCGAGATCCAGTATTGTTCAGAATTATCGAAGGTAAACATTACACACTAGGTGAAAAATATAGAATTTGGCCAAGCTATGATTTTGCAGTTGCGTTGGAGGATAGCATTGATGGAATTACACATGCTTTTCGTTCAAAAGAATTTGAATTGAGGGAAGAACTCACTTATGCAATTTTAGATGCATTAAACATGCGAAAACCACATCAAGGATTTTTCTCGAGGCTAGAATTCAAAGGAATGCCAATTTCAAAAAGAATAATCAGACCATTAATTGAAGAAGGTAAAGTTTCATGGTATGATGATCCAAGATTACCTACTTTGGAGGCTCTAAGAAGAAGAGGAATCAAGCCCGAAGCAATAAGAAAATTCATCATGTCATTAGGCCTAACCAAAGCAAACACATTGGCCCCATTTGATGCACTTGAGGCATTTAACAGAAAATTTGTTGATCCTACCAGTATTAGATTATTCATGGTAAGTAATGCAAAAAAACTAACAGTGAAAAATTTGTCAATGACATCAGTTGAAATTTCAAATCATCCTGTCAAGGATATGGGGAAAAGAAAAATTGTAGTTAATGGAAATTTTTTCATTTCAGGAGAAGATGCTAATGACATCAAAGAAGGAATGAAAATTAGATTATTGGGATTAGGAAATATTTCAATTACAAAAATTGGTGCAGAATTTGAAGGAGAGTTTGTTGAAGGAGAACCAAAAGATATTCCAAAAATTCAATGGGTATCTCAAAAAACGGCACATCAAATTAAAATGATGATTCCTAAAATGTTATTTAATGGAGAAGAATTCAATGAAGATAGTTTAGAAGAATTAGATGTGTACACAGAACCACATTATCTACAATTAAAAGAAGGGGAAGAAATTCAATTTGTTAGATTTGGATATTGTAGAAAAGATTCACAAAATCAAGCTATTTTTACACACAAGTGATGATAAATGAAAATAGCAAGAATACTTCATGGAGATAATGAAACATATGGCATCATCCAAGGAAATAAAATTGTTACAAAAGATGAAATTAACTATCAAACTGGAATTCCAATTCCACAAAATGTAAAAGATTTTCTTTTTGATGGATGGTATGATGAAATTAAAGATAAAATTAATGATTTATCATACAAAGAAGATATTTCAAAATACAAATTATTAGCACCCATTCCAAATCCAAATAAAATTATCTGTTTAGCTTTCAATTATGTAGATCACGCTAAGGAGCAAGGATTACAAGCACCTGAAGATCCTGCAATTGTAATAAAACCTAGAACTACGCTGAATGGTTCAACATCAGATATTGTATGCCCAGATTTTGTTACACAGTTAGATTATGAAGTAGAATTAGCCATAATTATTGGTAAAAACTGTAAAAATATCAGTATTGATGAAGCATCAAGTGCAATATTTGGATACATGGTATTCCATGATGTTTCAGCAAGGGATATTCAATTCAAAGATAAACAATTCACAAGAGGAAAAAGTTTTGATTCATTTGCTCCATGTGGACCATGGATTACAACCAAAGATGAAATCAAAGATGCTCAAAATTTAAAATTAACAACAAAGGTCAATGGAGAATTAAGACAAAATTCATCTACAAATAATATGTTTATTAAAATTCCAGAAATAATTTCAAAAATTTCAAAGGTTATGACTTTGGAAAAAGGTGATATAATTTCTACAGGAACCCCAGCAGGAGTAATGCTAAACAAACCAAATGCAGTATTTCTAAAAGACGGAGATAAAGTAGAAATGGAAATAGAAAATCTTGGAATTTTAACTAATACAATAAAATTTGTAAAATCAGATTAAATCAAAGTTTTTTTCATTAAATGAAATGAAATTTTATGTTCCAAGGAATCAAAAATAGATAATTGTTCTTTAGTCAAAATTTGTATTCGTTCATATTTATTTTCCATAGCATAATTTTGTAAATAAGAAATTATTTGTGATGAAGAATTTTGTGATCCAGAAAATAAAGTTACAATCAGAGTTTTATCAAAATGCTCAGAGTCAGTTAGAATTGCAATGGAGATTTCACCACCTATATCTGATTTAATGATTTTATCATGCTCAGATAACGAATATGAGATAGAATCATCAAAAGGAAGCCATCTCCAAGATTTAACATAATGAGAATATTTTTGAAGATTTAGAGATTTTTCAAAGGATATTTTGTGATTTTGGTTTAGTTTAGGTAAAAGAGAATAGAAATTCCAAGTTTGAAATATAGAATAATCTAATGAATTAGCCATAAAAATAGAGGATGAATTTTCAATATCAATTAACATATAAGAAAATGGAATATTTTTTTGCATCCCCAGGATTTCAGCATGTTTTACTAGTTGGGATGCAATTTTTTGTCTACGAAAAATAGGATTAATTCTGATTCCTTCAATCCAAAGTTGATTAGAAGAAAAAAATGCATGACAAATTCCAATAGGAGATTGTTTTTCAAATAACAGTAAATGTCCTTCAGATAACCAAAAATCCCAAACGTGTTCAATGTAATCACCCCAAGAAAAAGTATCTTTACAAAATTTTAAAACAGTAATTTTATCTCTATCATTTGCTTCTCTAATCATCTTTGTATACATAAAAATAAAAGAAATGATTAGTTAAAACTACAATGGGTAAAATAATAGTAGGAAAAACAACAGATATTCCTCCAGGGGAAATGATCAAAGTGTCAATTGATGGAAGAGATATTTTGGTTGCAAATATTGATAATAATTATTGTGCAACAGATGATTCTTGTACACATTCAGGTTCTAGTTTATCAGAAGGAAAATTAGATGGTTGTGTCATAACATGTGGATGGCATAAAGCAGAGTTTGATTGTAAAACAGGAAAACTAGTTAAATTTCCAGCAAAAATTAGAGATTTGGCATCATATAATGTTACAGTGGAATCAGAAAATATCTTTGTAGAGATGTAACTATATACTTCTAATTTTTAAGAAAAAGTGGAAAATGGCTGACGACGCACAAAATAAAGAATCCATGAAGGGTGCAATTGAAACATTAGATCAAATCACCTCTAGTAATTCTACTCCAAAGACAATAAAAAAATCAATTACAGATTTAGTTGTAGATTTGAAAAATCCAGAATTTTCTCTATCAGTTAGAGCTGCAAATACAATTAGCCTACTAGATGATGTAACACAAGATCCTAACATGCCATCATATGTTAGAACACAATTATGGCAAGCCGTTTCAAAATTAGAAAGTATAAGAGAATAAATCCTCGGCAGGAAAAGAAATACTATTGAAAATTGAAGAATATCTAAAAACACTTCCTGAAAATTTACTTAGCGGTGAAGATGTTCAATTGCCTGAGAAATCATTAAGAGCAATTTTCAAATTCACAAATTTAGGAGAAAATGACATTTTTTATCATTTAGGGTGTAATGATGAAAAAGGAATTGAGATGGCGGTAAATGAATTCAAAGTAAAAAAAGCCATAGGAATTGATAAAAATTCTGAAAAAATAGAAAATGCAAAAAATAATCTTGAAAGAAAAAATATCAATGGAAAAGTAATTTGTGAAAACGTAGAAGAAGCAAACATTTCAGATGCAACAGTGATTTTATTTTGGTTTACAGATGAAAACATAATTGAAAAAATGTTGGAAAAATTTGAAAATTTGAAAATAGGTACAAAAATAATTACAATTTGGAGCCCATTACCAGATTGCCTTCCAGAAAAAGTAGATTTTCCATACATCATTAACAAAGTTCCATTCAAAAAAGCTCAAAATTTACAAGAGCAATTACTAGCAATTTTTGGAGTAAAATGTGTAGATTTTGTAACAGCATGGGAGTTTGCTGAAAGATATACAAAAGCAATTGGATCGCCAGAAATTAAAAATGATCGATTTTTAACAATCATACAAACTTTGATGATTTGGATTAATGCAAAAAAATTAGGAGTGGTTTGTGGGGATAAAATTCCAGAATCAATTCAGACATATATTAAAATCATGAAAATGAATTTTGATATTGATTTTGAACACATGTTAAAAGAATAATCTGTGTAATCCTTTTATTTTGTTTTTACATCATTAATACATGGATGAAAGATTGCACATCAATGTTTCAGCAGTAGATTACGATAAAACAAGTAAAGCTATGATTCGACAATTATCACTTTTAGAAGAAATGGTTCATAGTGAAGAAAGTTTTGTTATGACAGATTCAGAATTTGCATTTGGATGGCATTTTTTTGTATTAAGTGTGAATATATCGCTTGTTCAAAAATTAATGGAAATGATGGGTCCAGATTTTGAAAAACTAAAGGGTAAAACAACAGGGAAAAAATTTCTGACATGGTTAACTAATCATTTAGATGGGAAATCTCCACGATTCAAACTTGCCATTAAAGAAGAAATGGAATCAAGTAAATTTGGAATTTTCTAGACATTCTATATGTACATAAAAAATATCTAGTTTAGAAATACGTCAAAATCATAATTGGTGTAATATTTTTTAAGGGTCAAAAAGTTATAGAAATATGGATGATTATAGAGGGTTTTTAGAAGTATTAATGATATCAAATAAAAAAGTACGATTCGGAGCTATTTGTAATTTAGAAGGGGAATTATTATTTCAAAAACGTCGTGAAGATATTAGATCCTTATTTTCATTAGAAGAAACAAAAGAGCAACTTAGCAGCACAATAAAATCTTGGAAATCAAGATCAGAAATAGAAGAAAAAATTGGAAAACCATTGTATTCTATTACATCATATGAGAAAATTAAAAGAATGACAATACCAATTGACGATGAACATTTGCTTTTTATCAGTATGGATAATAACGGAGATGAAGTTGAGAAATTTAAGAATATTAGTATTAAAAATATTGCAGCATTATTAGAAAATGATCCTACAAAATCAGAATAAAATTTAAAAATATTACGTGAAAATTTAATTCAAAAATAAAGGCCCTCGAGGGGAATCGAACTCCTGTCCGAGGATCCACAATCCTCTATCCTAACCACTGGACGACGAGGGCCACAAAATAGAAAAATCAAGTATCCTGTAATAATCTTTGAGTTCTAGATTGAAAATATACTGTAGATTTATTATCAACATAAATGAATTAACTATATGAGATTATGGTGGATTGCAATGGGCATAACAATTGGGTTATCATATATCGGTGCAGTTTATTTGATGCCATTCAAATAATATCCTAAATTTTTGAATAATTTTTACAACAGACCATAACGATCGCTTTAAATTCGTTGTATTATGGTATGTTTCGACTTGAAAAAAGGATTCATTAGCAAAAGATTACGTTCTAGTAGAAAAACCACAGAGAATCCTATAGAAAGTAAAACTGAGATCATTCAAGCCAAAAAATTTGAATGGATTGATTTACAAAATCCAGACAGAGAAGATGTTGAAAAATTAGCTGAACAATACAATTTCAACGCATTAAACGTAGAAGACTGTATGACCAAATTTGAACTTCCAAAATTTGATAGTTATGATGATCATTTTTTCGTAATTCTACATTTTCCACCACTTTCAAAAAAAATAGGAATATCAAAAAACAGTCAATTATCTATATTTTTTGGTAAAGATTTCCTAGTTACAGTGCATCAAGGAGATCTTAAACCACTAGTTGATTTAGTAAATATTTGTAACACAGGTTCTGACAAACAAAGAAAAGATAAACTATTAGAAAAATCATCAGGGGTTTTACTTCATGAAATTATAGATGCACTTGTAGATGATCTTTTACATACATCTAGAAAAATTATTGCAAATTTAGATGAAATTGAAGATAGAGTGTTTGATGAAACAAAACCAGTGGCAAGAAATATTGCATTACTTAGAAGAGAGATCAATAGGCTAAGAAGGATAGTTAATCCGTTAAAGAAATTTGTTCTAGAAATTGCAAAAAATATTAACAGATTTTCACATGCAGGTGAAGAAGGACTTTCATTATATTTTGATGATGTTATTGATCACATAGACAAAGTAATTGAAACCTTGGAAGAATCAAGAGAGACAATGGAAATTTACAAAGATACTGATTTTGTGTTAAGTACTGAAAAAACAAACAAAGTCTTAGGACTATTAACGATCATTTTTACATTAGCAATTCCTTCAACTGTAATTGGGACATTTTATGGAATGAATGTCAATTTACCAGGTGGAATTGAAAGAAATATAGATTTCTTAGGTCCATATACAATGTTCATCATTGTAATTTTAGCATCAGCAATACCAGCAATGATGATGTTTGCATATTTCAAAAAATTAGGCTGGATTAGTAAATAGAGATCAAACCAAAAAAATGGAATTTATCAGCTTAGATAAATACCAGATATTTCAACTAGAATTATGGTTAAAGTAAAAATTAGAACCGGTAGAGGCACAAGCACAATAGATGTGGATGTAAAAGACCTTAATTTTTCTGGAGAAGAATACAAAAAAGTTCAAGCAGAGAAAAAAAAGGCAGCCGGAAATGTGATGGTTTCATCAGGAAGAGGAACTGGTAGAAGAAAATTATCAGATACACCAGAACCAAAATCTAAACCAGATTCAACAGGAATGACTAGAATTACAGGTAGAGGAACTGGTTCTAGAAAAAGTTCAGGTAACAAATAGAAGCCTCAATTTTTAATTTTTATTGAATACACTTAGTGTAAACTATTGAAAAATTCTAGATTTTGATATCAGGATTTCCAGATTTTAGTTTTTCCCAGTCAGCAAGGAAATTTTCTAATCCAATTGTAGTAAGAGGATGTTTTAGCATCTTTTCTAAAACTGCAGGTGGTAAAGTAACAACGTCTGCTCCAATTTTTGCGGCATCAACTACATGTACAGGATGACGGACACTAGCAACAAGTATTTCTGTTCCAAAATTATAATTTTTGAAAATATCTTTAATCTCTTGAATTAGATGCATTCCATCTTGACCAACATCATCTAATCTTCCAATAAAGGGACTAACATATTTTGCTCCAGATTTTGCAGCAAGTAAAGCTTGGTTGGGAGAAAAGATTAGTGTTACATTAACAGGAATTCCTTCTGATGAAAGAGATTTGCATGCTTTCAAACCATCAGGAGTCATTGGAACTTTAACAACAACATTATCACCATATTCACGAAGACGTTTACCTTCTTCCATCATTCCAGAATATTCAGTACTAACAACTTCTAAACTTACATCGCCTTTGATAATTTTTGTAATTTCCTCCATTGCACTTTTTGGATTACCTCCTTCTTTTGACATCAATGACGGATTAGTAGTAATTCCATCAAGCAATCCCATGTCATTATATTTTCTAATGGATTCAAGATTAGCAGTGTCAAGAAAAATTTTCATAATTTTTTATTCCTAATTTCCTTGACTTGTTTTACCATATTAAAAGATGTTATTCCATGTTTTTCTAAAAGTAAAGGAACTTCAGCATCTCGGGCAGATTCACCAAACATATCTTGAGCACCAATTCTTTTGATTGGTACAGGATACGATTCAGAAACAGATTCAGCAACAGCTGAGCCCATTCCACCAAAAATATTATGCTCTTCAGTAGTTACAATACATCCAGTTTCTCGTGCAGCTTTTTCCAAGAGTTCGTTGTCAATTGGTTTTATTGAAAAAATATCCAAAACCCTACAAGAAATTCCCTCTTGTTGTAAAGATTCTGCAGCCTCTAATGCCATTCTAACGGTAATACCACATGCAGCAATAGTACAATCAGTTCCATCTCGTAATGTGATTCCTTTTCCAATTTGAAATTCCTGAGATTCAGAATGAACTAAAGGAGTTTTTGATCTTGCCATTCTCATGTAAAATGGACCATATTCATTTGCCATCAAGTGAGTTAATTTAGAAACAGTAATTGTGTCAGCAGGAATAAAAACTCGAAAATTAGGAATTGCTCGCATTATCGCAATATCTTCAAGTTGTTGGTGTGAACCACCATCAGGTCCAACAGATAACCCACCATGAGATACTACTAATTTTACATTAAGACCTTTTTTCCCCAAAGGTGTCGGATATGCTATATTATTTCGAATTTGATCAACTGCTCTTCCAGGTAAAAAGATTGCATATGTACTTGCAAATGAAATTTTTCCAGACACTGCTAATCCACATGAAACAGTCACAAGATTTGCTTCGGCAATACCAACATTGAAAAATCTATTTGGGAATTCTTTTCCAAAACTAGAAGTTTTTAATGAATCAGTAGTATCAGCTCCCAATACTACGACATTGGGGTTAGCATGTCCCACTTTAATCAAAGTTTTAGTGTATTCTGAACGCATGTCAGTCATTATTGGTTCATTCAAATGTGACCGGCCTCTTGTGCAATTTTTTTAATTTGTTCTTGTTTTTCACCAATAACATGTAAGCCAATCCATTTGTTTACCAAATCAGATCCTCCCAACTCGTTTGCTTTATCAAGTAATAATCCTCGACGAGATTTTAAAACTTCATCTCTAAATTCTCTTATGGCAATTCTAACATCTTGTTGACCAATTATTGCCCCACCACCTACAAATGCCCTAGCACCATCTGCAAATACTGAACCTATATTTTCAAGATTTACTCCCCCATCAGCCTCAATATATCCTGAAAAATTATGTTGTTTTAAAATAGAATTCAATCTACTCATTTTTGCATGAGTTTCTTCAATGTATTTTTGACCAGATTTTCCAGGCACTACAGACATTACAATTAGTTGATCAAGTGAAGATATGAATTTGTAAGACCATTCAGGTAATTCAGTATCAGGATTTATTGCAAAACCAACGCCAATCTGATTTTGCTTTAGTAAATCATGTATTTCTCCAAAACTAGATTCATCAGTTACTTCTGCATGAACTGTAATAATGTCACTACCTGCATCAATGTAATCTTGAATATGTTTTACAGGTTCATTTATCATCAAATGTGTATCAAAAGGAATTACAGTCAAAGGTCTTAGTTCTTTAATTTTTAAATGATCAAAAGTTTTGCTTGGAACAAATTTACCATCCATTACATCAAGATGGATATAATCAGCTCGTCCAGAAACACATCTTTTAATTTCATTTTCTAAGTTAGTCATGTCACCTGCAATTATAGATGGTGCAATCATAAATTGTGAATCAAGTTCAAGATTAATTATCGGAACAATATCAGAAGCAGGAGATTTTCCATGCCAAATGGCATTATCTTCCATGTGCTCTAAAGATTTTCCCTTTACGGTTCTGGAAATTATCATTGTAGGTACTCCTTTTGTCGCATTAGCTTTAGTAATTGCTGCATCAATTTGTTCAACTCGATGTCCATCAATTTCAATAACATTCCAGCCAAAGGATCTCCATTTATCACCAGTTTTCCAACGTGATGCATCTTTCCACATTTCAGAAAGATCATCACCTTCTAATTTTTCATCAAGAGGCATAATTCGTTCAGTGTAAGAGTCTTGTTGAAGGAAGTTCCTGTCAAGAAAAACAGTGAGATTATCAACTTTGTATTTTGATGCAGTCATTGCAGCCTCCCAAATTTGACCCTCATCAGATTCACCATCTCCAATAATTGTATAAACATGGTAATCTTTAGAATCAATTTTTCCGGCTAGTGCAATTCCAACAGAATAAGATAATCCAGTTCCCAATGAACCTCCACAAAATTCAACTCCAGGACATTTAAGATCAGGGTGACCTTGTAATTTACTACCAAATTTTCTTAGAGTTTCAAGTTCAGAGTCTGGAAAATATCCTGCAACTGCCATATTTGAAAACAAACCAGGAGCAGCATGACCTTTTGATAGTACCAATCTATCACGATTTTCCCATTGTGGGTTTTTAGGATCAAATTTCAAATGTTTGTAAAACAAACAACCTAAAATTTCTGCCATTGAGAAAGATCCTCCCGGATGACCAGAACCAGCAGTATTAGTTGCCTTGATCACCAATTTTCGGGCTCTGAGAATATTTTTCTTTATTTGATAATAATTAAGTCCCATCCGATCGTTAGCCTTGTAAATTTAATAAAAATCTATTTCTGGGAATATTAAATGGCATAAAATCATGATTTCAATACGATAATAGAATCATTATTCTCATAATTTTAAGAATAAATAAAATAATTTTACAATAGTTTAATTACAGTGGATTTAATCATTTTTCAGAAAGATATGTCATACGATAGAGAAAGAGAAATGTTTGACGCAAAATGTGGAGATTGTGGAAATGATTGTAAAGTTCCATTTCAACCAAAAGAAGACAGACCTGTTTATTGCAGAGAATGCTTCCAAAATCACAAACCAGAACCAAGACAAGGTGGCGGTAGATTTGGTGGCAGAGATGGCGGTAGACAAGGTGGTAGATTTGGTGGAGATAGAAGAAGAGACGATAGACCACGAGAAATGTTCGACGCAAAATGTGGAGATTGTGGAAATGATTGTCAAATCCCATTCAAACCAAAAGAAGACAGACCTGTTTATTGCAGAGAATGCTTCCAAAATCATAGATAATACTAGTGAGAATTTTTATAAATCTCAAACTAGAATTTTATTAAATTTTTAAAATAGTAAACAACAAAGAATCTGGCACATACACCCAACAAAGCGATTATTTCCATTGCTGTTTTCTAGATTCTTTGTTCGTTACCACCCAATTTGGATATTATGTAATTTTATGAACAGCATTCAAGGTTAAAGTTCAGCATGTGATCATTGTGAGCTAACAATTTGATAAATAATTTTTTCATGTATTCATTTTATGAGTCATAATCATTTATGGAAGTCTGCATCTGAATACAAAACATGTCAAATTTGTGATGAAATTCGTTTTGAAAAATAATCAAATTTTATAAAATTTTAATGTGATGTTTATTAAAATAATTTATGAAGTTTGATGAATATTTACCAATAGTAGTTTATGATGATCAATGCTATTTGTGTGGACAATTTATTAAAATTGTTAATTTTCTTGCAAGAGGTAAAATTACAATAATTGGTCACTATTCAGATTTTGGAATAAAGATAAGAAATGAAATTTTAGATGATTCGGCATTAGACATGTTTTGGTATATTGAGCAAGAAATGGCTTACGGGGGAAGAGCAGCATTATTTCCATTGATTAAAACAATGATGTCAAACAAATCAAAAAAATCGTACAGAACTAAAATAAATAATGATTGTCAGCAAGAATGTAAAACTGTCAAAGCAGTGTTTCTAAGATCATTTAGTCTCATTTCAAATAGTAAAAAAATAAATCTATAGTAAATCTAAATATGACTTCAAAAATCAGGTATTCATTATGAGGATAAAATCTGAAAATTCAGTAAAAAATACTCAGCTTCTTTGTGGATTCGTATTAGAAAATTCAAATAAAGTTTTAGGATTAAAGAAATTCGATACTAAAACTACCTCAGCAATTAATCAATCACTAAAAGATATGGAAGGGAAACTAGGAAGGTTTAGCATTATACCAGTGCCAGGAAAAAAACCTGCTCAGAGAATATTACTTGCAGGAATAGGTAAAAAAGAAAATTTGACAAAAGATACTATTAGGAATATTTCAGGAAAAATTGCACAAAAAGCAAGAGAATTAAAACTCAAAGAATTTTCAATCATTGTACCACCAAATGTTGTGATAGATCAGATATCATCAGTTTCTCAAATAATAGAAGGCTCCAAGATGTCACTTTACAAATTTGATAAATTCAAAGCTGAAAAGGCAGAAAAATCTCCAGATTTAACAATAGTTGTTTCTAAATCAAAGAAAATATCACAGACGATTAAAACATCTGAGATTATTGCAGACGGTGCAATATTTACAAAAAGTATTGCAAATCTACCACCTAACGAATGTACACCTTCTACATTAGCAGGTTTTGCAAAAATCATGTCCAAAAAAAATAAGATGAAATGTAATATCATTTCCAAAATTGAATTAAAAAAGAAAGGGTTTGGAGGAATTACAGCCGTAGGAAAAGGAAGTAAAAATGAACCAAAGTTAATTGTATTAGAACATAATCGTGGTAAAAGAAATGAAAAACCAATTGTTCTTGTTGGTAAAGCAGTTACATTTGACACAGGCGGAATTTCATTAAAACCCGGTGCATCAATGGATGAAATGAAATTTGATAAATGTGGTGGATGTACAGTTTTAGGGATTATGAAGGCGGTTTCAGAATTAAAACTTCCAATGAATATAGTAGGAATTGTTCCATCAGTTGAAAACATGCCTGATGCTGATGCATACAGACCAGGAGATATTATTAAATTATTTAGTGGAAAAACTGCAGAAATTTTAAACACAGATGCAGAAGGTAGGTTGATTTTAGCTGATGCATTGTCATATGGAGAAAAACATTATTCTCCAAAAGCAATTATTGATTTTGCCACTTTGACTGGAGCATGTATTGTTGCATTAGGTAATAATGTAGCAGCAATTGTCTCAAATGATGAAAAATTATCACTAAAAATCAAAGATGCATCTAAAAAAACAACTGAAAATGTATGGGAACTTCCATTAACTCAAGACTTTATGGATATGATAAAATCAGATGTTGCAGATATGAAAAATGTTGGCATAGGAAGAGCAGCAGGGACAATTACAGCAGCAGCATTTTTGAAAAATGCAATTGAAAAAACACCTTGGGTACATGTAGATATTGCAGGAGTTGCATGGACACAGACAGCTACCAAAGAAAAATCATATAATCCAAAAGGTGCTACTGGCTTTGGAGTAAGATTAATTTTAAATTATTTACAAAGTCTAAAAAACTAATAGCCTCGACTATTTCTATCAGCTTTACCAACATTTGGATTTCTAAAACCATGTTTTTCCATCATATGGTTTAAAAATCTAATATCATCAGAAAATGATTCATTACATACTGTACAATTTACCATTTAATTCACATCAATCCAATTAATTCAATATTAAAAGATTGTTTGAAAATAGAAATGCCAGCACTGTTGCTTCCCAAGAGCTCTCGCATCTTAGTAGCACAACAGCGACATCAGGTTTGACTTCCAAGTTCGGAATGGGATTGGGTCGCACCCTAACGCTATGGCCGGCTTGAATATTGACGTGAAATTCTCATCTATTAACGTAACGAAGTATTGAAAATGGGTTCAAAATAGGTATAAAGCAAAGAAAATACCGAATTACCACATGACACATAGAGTTGCCGTATTGGATCAAGATCTATGTCAACCACAAAAATGCGGTTTAGAGTGTATAAAATATTGTCCAGTCAACAAATCAGGTGCAGAATGTGTTACGATAAATGAAGAATCAAAAAAGGCTCAGATTGATGAGGATATTTGTAATGGATGTGGAATATGTGTCAAAGTATGCCCATTTGATGCAATAACAATTGTAAATTTAGCAAGTGAATTAGCTGAAGATAAAATTCATCAATATGGAACAAATTCTTTTCGATTATACAAATTACCAACACCAAGAAAAGGAGAAGTTGTTGGACTATTAGGCAGAAATGGAATGGGTAAAAGTACAGTAGTCAACATACTATCTGGAAAACTAAAACCAAATCTTGGAAGATATGAAAATCCACCTGAATGGGATGAAATTTTTAAACATTATAGTGGAACGGAATTAAAGCAACATTTTCAAAAAATTGAACAAAACCAAATTCGTGCTTCAATAAAACCACAACAAATTCAACATCTTGCAGAAGCATTTGATGGAACAGGAAATGAATTACTTGACAAATATGATGAAAGAGGAGTTACAAGAGAGTTAGTTAGAGAATTAGGATTAGAAAATTCTATGGAGCAAAGTTTGAAAGAACTTAGTGGTGGAGAACTACAAAGAATCGCAGTAGCTGCAGCTGCATCAAAAGATACAGAATTTTATTTCTTTGATGAGCCTTCATCATACAATGATGTATTTCAAAGAACAGGTGTTGCTAAAGTAATCCAAAGTTTAGCAAAAATTGGAAAAAGTGTAATGGTTGTAGAACACGATTTAACATTACTTGATTTTCTTAGTGATTATATCGAAGTATTGTATGGTGAACCAACAGCATATGGAATTGTTTCAAATATTTTATCAACTAAAATTGGAATCAATGTTTTCCTTGATGGATACCTCCCAAATGAAAACGTGAGGTTTAGAGATAAGAAATTCTCCATGGATGTATCATCATCATCTACAGATATTTTTCAAGAAGGAAGTGAGATTGTAAAATATCCCAGACTTGAAAAAACCTTTGATTCATTTTCAGTAGTAATTGAGCCTGGAAGAGTACGAAAAGGTGAAGTTTTAGGTATCATGGGGGCAAACGCACTTGGAAAAACAACCATGATGAAAATGATTGCAGGTGTTCAAAAACCAGATGTTGGTTCAATTGATAAAAAAATAAAGATAGCATACAAACCACAATACCTACAAAATGATTTTGATGTAGAAGTCATAGCACTTTTAGAAAAAGCAAGCGGAGGTCCCATCGAAGGAAGTCAAGAAGAAGAACAAATTCTAGACCCATTAAAAATTAGAAAATTGTACAATAAATCTGTAAAAAATCTTTCAGGTGGGGAACTACAAAAAGTTGCAGTGGCATCATGTTTAATTCAAAAAGTTGATTTGTATGCACTAGATGAACCATCGGCATTTTTAGATGTGGAAGACAGAATTGCAGTTGCTAAATTTTTACAAAAATTTGTTCGTTCATTTGGAAAATCAGCAATAATTATTGATCACGACTTGCAGTTAATGGATTTAGTTTCAGATTCTATGATAATTTTTGAAGGTGAATCAGGAAAAGCAGGAATAGCTACATCACCAATGCCAAAACCTGAAGCGATGAATCGTTTCTTAAAATCATTAGATATGTCATTTAGAAGAGATGAAAAAAGTCTAAGACCAAGAGTAAATAAAATGGAAAGTAGATTAGATAAGGAACAAAAAATATCAGGAAACTTTTACCACAAGCATTGACTCGAATGCTAAAAAAATCACTAGAAAGTATACTAACATTAGAAGAAAGTAATGAATTAATCTCAGCATTTGATCAGATTGGAAATATAATCATAGTTAGAATTCCAGAGTCCTTACTAATCAAGAAAAAAATTATCGGTGAAACATTACTTGAACAAGTAAAAATTGCAAAAAGTGTATTCTATCAGTCATCTGCAGTAGAGGGGGATTTTCGCACAAGAAATCTAGAGATTCTTGCAGGAGAAGACAATACAGAAACAGAATACAAAGAATTTGGATGTAGATTTACAGTAGATGTTGAAAATGCTTTCTTTTCACCTAGATTATCTACAGAAAGAGAAAGAATTGCCAACCTAATTCAAGACGGGGAAGTTATGACTAACATGTTTGCAGGGGTAGGAATGTTTTCAATAATGGCTGCAAAAAAAAAGAAATGCACCGTATTTAGTCTAGATATCAACCCAGTTGCATCAAAATTATGTGAAAAAAATATCAAACAAAACAAACTAGCAGGAGATGTGATTTCAATTAATGGTGATTCTACTGAAATTATCAAAGAGCAACTTGTAGATAAATCAGATAGAACTTTGATGTTATTACCTGAAAGATCAGATGAATTTTTAGAATCAGCAATTAGTACCACCAAAAATAATGGCATAATTCATTATTATTCTCACATTCATGCAGATAAAAAATCAGATGCTGGAAAACTTTCAGAAGAACATTATCTCAGTGTAACTCCAGTAAAATCAGAAATCTTGTCTTCAAAAATTGTTAGACCAGTAGGACCAAGATACTATCAAACAGTAGTTGATGTAAAAATTTCAAAATAAATTAATCATCTGATGTTATTGATGCAGGTGATGATTTTGTTGTTGCCATGACATATCCAATCCATGCAATTACTCCAAGTATACCTCCTGCAATCATCAATACGGATAATTGTAATACAATAGGACTCCATTCAGAAAGCATCAACAAATATGCATAAAGAAAGAATCCACCAATACAAAGTACAAAAATGGTAATACCCATTCCTTTACGTTTGTCCATGGCGGAGAACTTTTTGTGAGATATTTATTGCTTTGAACTAATCTAATTCAATTGCCATAAGATATGCATCCTCACCATCTCGATAATATGCGTTTAATTGTTGTCTGATTACAAATCCAAGCTTCTCATACAATCGCACTGCATCATTATTACTACATCTAACTTCTAAGTAAAATTCATCACATTTTCTTAATTTTACACCAATTACAGATTCCTCAACAAGAGCATTTCCTATACCTTTTTTTCTATATTCATCTAAAACTGCAATCGATACCACATGACCTTTTTTAACAAAACCCAATTTCTTAAAATTTGAAAATCCAAATTCAGTTTTGCACATAATATAACCAACATGTTTTCCTCCAATTTCAGCAACAATGAACGCCTCAGGTAATTCTGCCAATAAACACTCATAGAAATAATCAGAATAATGCTCAGGAAGTGTTTTTAGATTTATTTCCATAATAGAAATTAGATCGCTTGGTCCGGCTCTCCTAATGTTACAATCACCCAATTGCCTTAGAATTACTTGCATGAAATTCAATACAAGTATCGATATTTAATTTTAAACCAAAAGACCATTTAATGGAGATAATAGTCCTAAAAAATATGGAAGAGTCACAAGAAGAAATTATTTCCATAGTTAATTCCATATTTGAGGTCGGTGATTTTACAAAAACAGAATTTTCATTAGAATTTAGAATTAATGATTTAGAATTTAAATCAAAATTTGAAGATTTGGCAAGAAGAATGGAAAATATGAGTTTTGTCTGTAGATTAGAAGAAATTGATGGAAATAAACAAGTGACAATTCAAAAATTTACTCCAAAAAAACAGAGACGATGGCTTAGTGCTTCATGGACTCCAAGAATTATGTTTGCAGTTGTTATTTTGTTTGTAATGGTTGACGGATATTATAGAACATCAGGAACAAACTCAATTGTAGAAATTGGAGATCCTCTAGAGATGGCAGGAATCTATACCCTGTCATTATTAGGGATTTTAGGAGTTCATGAACTAGGACATATTCTTGCAGCAAAAGCTCATGGATTAAAAACATCCTGGCCATATTTTATTCCAGGATTACCTGTCATTGGAATTCCAACATTTGGGGCATTTATCCAATCAAAAGGATTGACAATTAATCGAGAGATATTATTTGATGTTGCAATTGCAGGGCCCATTGCAGGATTAGTCATTGCAATCATAGTTTCGATTTATGGGGCATACACTGCACCAATTTTAGATCCAACAATTGCTGAGGGGTTATTTGCAGAACAAAAATTGGTTGAATGGGAAATGGGAGAATCATTGCTAATGTCTGCTAGCTTGGCAATGTTTGGAAAAGGAGGTTCAGGACACGAGGTCATCATGACGCCTGTATTATTTGCAGCATGGATTGGATTTTTAATTACATTTCTGAATTTACTTCCCGCATGGCAATTGGATGGAGGTCATATGGCAAGAACATTAGTTGGTCCAAAAATTCACAAATATGCTACTTTCGGAAGTATAGGTGTTTTAATTTTATTAGATTATTTCATAATGGCAATATTGATTTTGGTCATGAGTTATAGAACTCCAAGTGCAACTCCACTTGATGATATATCCCCACTTTCAAGAAATAGAAAAATTGCATATGTTGGGATTATAGTGTTAGCAATTTTATGTGCACCATTACCATCAAATCTTTTACCAAGTCTTTTACCGTAGTAAAAGTCTAGCACCATCTGCAGTGACTGCAACTTTTTGTTTTGCTCCTTGAGTTTTCAAGATATAATCCATAGAATATTTTATTCCAGATAAAGAAATCATATCAAGCTTCTTTGCATAAAATTCAGGAAGAATTGAAACCAAACCAATTTGAAAATTCTTTTGTATTTCTGAAAGAAATAACAAATCCTCCATTCCGCTAATGTATTTAGTAGGATTTTTTAATTGCTCCAAAGTTAATCTGTTTTCAATAAATTGTTGAATTGCATCAGAACCTAACCCTCCCTTACATTCTGCTACCAATATAGCAAGACCATCTTTTTTGATTGCATTTGAACAATTCCAAAGAGAAGAAAGAGAGTTTCCAAGATTATCATTACTTGAATCTTTTCCAGTACTGACAATCATTGTTTTATGTTGACCCACATCTTTAATGGAATTTGATTCCAAAGTTTTCGTTGTAGCAATTGTTTCTGAAGGATGACCTACAGAAAAATCAATTATGCCTTGAGAATTTGCAATGATTTCAATCCCTTGAATTTCAAAATTATCAGCAAATTTTTTTGCTTCTTGTAAACTTTCTGGGTATTGACCAGGTACAGGAATATTTCCCTGTCTTTTTGCATAAGCTGAAAGCATAGAATCTAAACCAAATTTTTTGATAAGACGAGTTGCTATTGTTTCATAACCAAATAATCCATTAAATTCCATTTCACCCATAAAAACAAGATTTGAATTGGAGATATCAATATCGTCAAATTCATTTATTGAGCTACCCTCAGGTAACCCTGCTTTGACTAAATTTAGAATTTTTTTATCAGTTAGAATTTTTGGAAATGGTTTTGATTTTTGCTCACATAAAGTAAATAATGAAGAAATAATTTTTTGTATAGATTTTGAATTATGTAAAACAACTAATTCCATAGGTTTTGATAAATCAAGTTTTGAGAGTTTTTCATTAATTGTAGGATCATCCATAATTTTTCCATCAGAATCAATTTTTTGCTCTAAATTCTCTGCTCTTATATCCAAAACAACGTCTGTAACACCATAATTTAACCAAATTTCAGGCATAATTCATTTAAAATACAAACCAAAATAAATCCAGTGTGGTTAACTTTGGTATGAGTTTTGTAAAAGAGTTTACAACATTTTTGTTTAAAAATG